>Ga0163161_10000391_pt1 | contig 36781 bp, 26 predicted proteins | sample S45metaG_FD_129847 | JGI IMG/M metagenome (GOLD analysis project Ga0163161, IMG submission 129847) | Switchgrass rhizosphere microbial communities from Kellogg Biological Station, Michigan, USA - S4-5 metaG | ecosystem: Host-associated > Plants > Roots > Rhizosphere > Soil | place: USA... | reverse complement strand
GGCATTGTTTTGCTTAAAAATAACATCCTGGGGTTTAACTTTTAACGCTTCATGAACAATCAGCTGCACATAATTTCTCAAAAGATCATATTTATGGATGTAATCCCCATCCATTTCTTTCATCATTTTGGTAAATATATCCCTTAAGGTTATTTCCTGCTCTTCGTCGATGTGTATAACCGGACTGTCGTTTATACGCCATAATAATGAATCGCGAAGGGTCTCGTTGCGGTTGTGTATAAAATTCTCGGTAAACAGACAGAAAAAACCGGCAGGCTTTGCTGAAGTACTTTCCCATGAATATGGAATATTCGGGTTGGTAAACAGCAATGCCCGTCCTTTGATTTCGATCTGCGCGTCAGGATAATGCAAAATGCCATTCCCGATAATCAGAGAAATTTTGTAAAAATCTCTGCGGCTAAAGGCTGAAGGTACATTGGTGCAAACGGTACTTCGGTTAAAAACATTAAAGTGTCCAATGTCGTTGATCATCCCTAAACTTGGCGTAGGGATTTCTGGTCGGGTGATTTTTAATCTGTTGTAAAAATCTTCTAAAGTTTCCTTTTTTTGAAGGGTAGAAAGCTCTTGGTTTTTTGATAACATATTTTAAGTGCTTAATACCGTAAAGTTAGGGTTTAATCACCGTTCCTTCATGCATTTCTTCCGTTGGTTCTGCCACTAATTTGTCACCTTCTGACAAATCTCCAAAAACTTCCACTTGATCGTCGGTTTCCCTTCCTTTTTTAACGGCCACTTTAACGGCTTTATTATCGGCTACTTTGAGTACAAATAAACCTTCACTGGTATCCAACAATGCTTTTTTAGAAATGATAAAAGTGCTGGCATTGGCCGGAAGAGGAATATTCACCTCGGCAACCATCCCCGGCAATAACACTTTCGAAGCATTGGGTACATCCATTTCAATGCGTTCAGAACGTAAACGCAAATCTAAGGCACCCGACATACGTTTCACTTTTGCTTTAAAAGTTTGGCTTGGTAGCGATTTAACTGTAAAACTGATTTCATCACCTGCTTTTAAATAACCGGTATATACTTCCGGGATGGAAACGGCCAAACGTAAATTTTTCTGATCCTGTAAAGTAAATAAGGGAAGATCAGAACCTTTACCCGTAGGACCGACATAAGCGCCTAAATTCACATTTCTTGCAGAAATAATTCCGCTGAACGGTGCCCTGATGGTCAAATAGTCCTGAACGGAACCCACTTCTTTATAGGCTGCTTTTGCTGCTTCCAGTTGTGCTAGATCAGAGTTCTTTTTTGCCATGGCCTGATCCAGATCGTTGGTAGAAATGGTTCCAGGGGTTTTACTGGTTTCGTATAAACGGTTATAATTGGCTTTGCTCGCTGTATAAATAGCCTCCTGTGCTTTAATCCTCGATTGTGTTGCCGCAAGTTGGGAGGTCATTTCAGGTGCTTCCAAAGTCATTAATAATTGACCTTTGCTTACTTCCGAACCGATATCTACCTTTAAGCTTTTTACAAAGCTGCTTACTTTGGCGTATAAATCAACCTGTTGTAAAGCAATTAGTTCTCCTGGCAAGCTCAGTTTGGTTGAAAGTTTTTCTTTTTTAAGGTCGAAAGTAGCGATGGCTGCTTCTTTTTCTTTTTTGCCTGCTACCTTCGATTCCGAGTGCCCACAGCCATACATAACTGTTAACACCAATAATCCCGTACTTAATAATCCTGTTGAAAATATCTTCGTATTCATTTGTGATGATGATTTATTCGTTTTCTTGTAAACCTATAATGTAATGGATGCTTTCTTCGTCTTCCGGATCTAGCGATATCGAATCGGTAGTCTGTTTCCCCTGTACCCAAGCAAATACCAATGGCAATATAATTAATACGGCGAATGTTGAAGCCAACAAACCACCAATTACTGCTCTTCCGAGTGGTGAAACGGCTCCGCCGCCCTCACCATGACCGATGGCCATTGGCAACATACCTGCAATCATCGCAATACTCGTCATGATAATCGGGCGTAAACGTAATGCGGCCGCTTCGCGTGCCGATTCGAGCGCATTGCCATTATGTTTCCTCAATTGCTCGGCATTCGTAATCAGTAGCACGGCATTGGCAATAGAAACCCCAACCGACATGATAATCCCCATATAAGATTGCAGGTTTAAAGTTGATCCGGTTATGGTTAATAACAACAGTGAACCCAAAATAACCGCCGGTACGGTGGCTAAAATAACCAATGGAACTTTAAAGGATTGAAAATTAGCAGCCAGCATCAGGAAAATTACCACAATGGCCACAAATAAGCCCGATTGCAGGCTATCCAAGGTTTCTGTTAATACTTTACTCATTCCGATGGCGGTAACATTTAATCCTCTAGGCAGTTCGCCCACGTCCTTAATGGCTTTTTCTACATCTTTTGAAGCTGTTCCCAAATCGGTATGGTAAAGGTTTGCTGTTACCGATAAGAATGGCATCGCCCCAATATTGTCATTCTCTCCAGCGGTGGTATCAGGGGTGATTTTAGCCACATCGCTTAAAACTGGTCTGGCCGAGTTTTTTAACAAAGGAATTTCGCCGATGTCATCTTTGCTGGTCATTTGGTTTAGTGGCACTTGAACCTGAACACTATAAGGCAAAGCCGCTTTTTCATCCAGCCAGATATTTTTGTCCGTATAGCGCGATGATGAAGTTGAGGCAATCAGTGATCTCGAAATATCGGCCATATCTACGCCAATCTGTGCCGCACGCGTTCTATCGATATCGATGTTTAAAGATGGATATTTAATGGGCTGTGCAAGCTGAACATCACGCATATAAGGAATTTCCTTTAATTCTGCCAGGATTTTATGGGCGTATTGCTCATTCAGTTTTTTGTTTTTACCGGCGATGCGCACTTCAACTGGAGTAGGAGAGCCCTGACTCAATACTTTATCTGTTAATTCTATCGGTTCGAAAGAGAGTTTAACATCCGGGAGTACTTTTTTGATTTTTTCTCTGAACTGATCCTTGAAATCATCCATGTCTTCTTCAAAATCTTTTAAACTTACCTGGAAAACGGCTTCATGCGGACCAGCCATGTATTGGTAAATTGGATTTACTGAAAACTGTGCAGGGTGCTGACCAACATACACAGAAGAAATGCCCATGTGCTCTTCACCAACCATTTTTTTCAGCTCAGCCAAAACTATGTTAGCTTTTTCTTCCGTGCGTTCTAAACGTGTTCCATCGGGTGCGCGCAAACGCAATTGAAACTGGCTAGAATTTACCCTTGGTAAAACATCGCGGCCAATATTAACCAAAAGTAAGGCAGCTAAACCCACAATTACAACCAGATACAAGAGTACCACTGGTTTTCGGTAAGGTAATATCCGATCGAGGAAACGCATAAAACGGTTCCTGAACTTATCGAAGAAACCAATTTTGCCGTTACCACTAAAATCTTCACGCTCAACTAAAACCCGTTTTTGATTCAAGGTATCCTTTTCCGATTCGAGTGTAATGCCTGTCGCTGCGAAATCAGCCTCATCCTGCGTAATGCCAGGATGGTTTTTACCACCTTTTTTAGGATGTGCAACCATCAGCCAGTTGGCCATAATGGGTACAAAGGTTTGTGATAGCAAGAATGAAACCACCATCGAAAACCCGATAGCCAATGCCAGCGGAAGGAATAACGCTCCCGGAATACCTGTCATGGTAAAGGCAGGTGCAAATACAGCCAGGATACAAAACAGAATTAAGAGTTTTGGGAAGGCAATTTCTTTACAGGCATCCCAAATGGCCAGGGCCTTGGGTTTGCCCATATCAAAATGCTGGTGGATGTTTTCTATGGTTACTGTTGATTCATCCACCAGGATACCAATAGCCAAAGCCAATCCGCTCAACGTCATGATATTGATTGTTTGTCCGAATAATTTAAGGAACAAAACACCAGCAATAATCGATGTTGGAATGGTTAAGATTACAATTAAAGCCGCACGTTTATCACCCAGGAAAAGTAAAACCATCAATCCGGTTAATATCGCACCGATGGCGCCCTCACTGATCAAACTTTTTACGGCGTTAATTACATAAACAGACTGATCGAACTCATAAGAAAGTTTTACATCTTCGGGTAAGGAACTCTGGATGTTCGGTAAATTTTTCTTTAAGTTTTTAACCACTTCCCAGGTAGAGGCATCTCCGGATTTGGCAATACTTAAATATACCGAACGTTTACCATTAATTAAGGCATAACCTGCAACCAAATCGGCACCATCTTTAACAGTAGCCACATCCCGTAGTTGCAGATTTTGTACACTGCCTTTAAACAAAGGAATGTTTTCAAAATCTTTAACTTTTTTAATGGTATAATTGGTAGGAGTGAGGTAATTTTTGTCACCAATTCTCACGTTTCCTGATGGTGCGGTCTGGTTATTTAACCTAATGGCTTCCACCACCTGATCTACAGTTAAATTATGTGAACGTAACAGTGATGGGTTAACATTGATTTCGATTGTCCTTGGACTTCCGCCGAATGGAGCAGGAGAAAGCAAACCTGGAATAGCAGAAAAACTAGGACGAACATAAGTATTGGCCAAATCCTGCAGTTCATTATTGGTGCGGATTGGACTACTTAATACCAGTTGTCCGACAGGCAAAGAAGAGGCGTCGAAACGGATTACGAAAGGGGGCTGCGAACCCGGCGGGAAAATGGCCTGTGCCCTGGTTGAAAGCGCACTTAACTCTGCCGCGGCCTGCGCCATGTTGGTACCCTCGTAATAGGTGAGTTTCATTAGCATTAAACCCTGGGTATTTTTGGTTTCGATACTTTTGATACCGTTGGCAAAAAGTAAAATGTTAACATATTGTTTACCAAAATAAGCTTCCATTTGGTCGGGGGTGTAACCGCCAAAAGGGTGGGCAATATAAATTACCGGAAGGTTCATCTGCGGCAGGATATCAACCTTGACCTGGTTGATGGCCCCAATACCGAAAAAGAACAATCCTGCTACTAAAACTAAGATGGATATGGGTTTGCGGAGTGCGAAACGTATTAAATTCATTTATATAGCCAGATTAAAATTCGTTGATAAATATGTCGTAATTACCCAGTGCTGCCGATTTTAACAACAAAGCCTGCCAAACATTGGTAAAGGCAATATCCCGATCGGTTTCTGCACGGTTTAAGGTGAAAAGTGCCTGAGTAAGATCGACTAGTGTGGTGAGCCCGTTTTTGTAAAGTGTATTTTTTTGCAGATAAGCATCCGACGCCGCTTTAACCTGAATAGGTGCTTCCCTGTAGTTGGCCAAAGCATTGGCCAGTTTAGTTTCGGCCAGTGCCAACTGGGCTTTCAACTGTTGATCAACCAGATTGTATTCTTCTTTTAGGCCCTGGCTAATGTATTCTTGTGCGCGTACTTGCGGGCGGTTTTTAAGTAAAGTGGATAGATTCCAGGTCATTCCTATGCCAATCAAATAGTTTCCACGGGTAGGGTTTACACCATCTGCGTAACTGGAAGAATAAGCAGTCTGGTCTAATGCATAACCTGAACTAAAGCCCGAGCCCCTGCCTTGCATCACCCCAAATAAGGTAAAGGTTGGGTAGTATAATTTTTTGAAATAATTAACCTGTTGCTGGCTAACATCCACACGGTTCTGGTAAAACTTTAACAGAGGATGCGAACTTTTTATTACAGTATCTTCGAGCAGATTATTGGGAATCCGGGTAATCGAGGCGGTATCTACATTGTATGAAGTTGCCGTTAAGCCCATCAAAACACCTAAGCGGTTCGCTTGTTCCTGTTCCAGGTCTTTCGCTTTGGTTAAGGCAATTTTGGCGTTCGAAACCTCCGCTTTTGCAAAAGAAGAATCTACTCCTGCAATTAACCCGTTTTTAGCTCTGATTACCGCAGTATTTTTAAAGGTGACAGCCCGGTCGAGGTTGTTCTGTTGCGATCTGGTTAACCTTTGTGCGGCCAATAAATTTAAATACGCGGCAGAAACACGGATCTCCTGCTGGAATTTCTCCTGTTCCAGATCATTCTTGTCTCTTTGGTAAGCAGCATCGGCAACTTTAATGCGTTCCCTGATTTTTCCAAAGGTGAAAAAATCCCAGTTTACATTGGCAAGGTAAAGTCCGCCAAATGCAGCATTCCAGTTTTGTTTGTCTAAAGCCGGGCCAGATGAAGCCGTTCCCAAACCGCCCAAACCATATTGTGGCCCGTTTTGGCCGTTAATGGTTCCATAATCTTGCTGGGCACTTAAACTGAAGTTTGGCAGATACTCTCTTCTGGCCTGTTGGATAGAAGATTTTGATGCATTTGCATAATTATCCTTGGCCTTAATGGTACCATAATTCGTTAATGCGGTATTTACGGCCTGCTTTAAACTAAGCGTTTGTGCACTTACACCGATAGACAGACTTAAAAATAATAATAATGAAAAATGAAATAAAGATATACGATGCATAGTGTATAATTTACACGGCAAATGTAAATTATGGCGGCAATATCAAAGTATTCCGTTCAAATCAATAATTATGCGAATCAAATAATAATCGAATTGTTACTTAAGGAAGGCCATGCGTAAATTTCAGCCCATAATAATAGCCAGAGGCTGTATCATAAAAATGAAATTGTCATCCTGAGCCTGTCGAATGACTTGTTTTATAATTCACAAGACGTTTCGACAGGCTCAACGTGACAAATTCGAATAGAATTACCGGTATGATCCAGTCTTTTATGAACAATATGTTTAAGCTTCTTCAGTATAATTTTTAAAATTATCCAGAATGGCCTGCCAGCCACCGCGTTGCATTTCGATGGGATTGGTTGATTCGGGATCGAATGTCTCTGTTACCCTGGTTTGCTCACTTAGTGCATCAAAAACGATACTTACTTTTCTGCCATCTTCCAGCGTATATTCGATTTTTTTATTGGGATCAACTGTAGTATAGGTTCCGCCAAAATCGAAACTCATACTGCCATCTTTTGCGGCCATGGTGCTTTTAAATTTACCACCTACTTTTAAATCGTTTTCCGAATAGGGGGTATGCCACTCAGGAGAGGCAAAGCTCCATTTGGTAATGTGATCAGGATTGTTCCAAAATTCCCAAACTTTTTCTACCGGTGCATTTACGGTTGTTTCAACGGTGATTGATGTGCTATTTTCCATTTTTTCTTTTTTTTAATTTGTTCAATAAAGTTATGGGAACTTTTACAACCCGGAAAGTGTAAATGCGACAAAGTAAGGGGTGTATTACACTTGTATAACAGAGGAAATTAAAAACAATGTTTAAAAAAAGCTGAGATTAATGCAGATCCGTATAAATAAAAGTGATCGTATCTCTAGACACGAGGCCACTCATATTTCCACCCGTATAAACAGCTTTATAGCTTGCCCCTTTTTTTAGGTCGTAAGCTTTAAGTAAATCGGCATTTGCAACCAGGCTATCACCTGGCTTTACTTTGCTATAACTCGATGCAGGAGGGGGCATTACTCTTTTTGCCATAGCCCCTTTGTATTGGGCTTCCTCTCCTTTTTCGTCGGTAATGCTTAAATAACTGCTCATTAAAGGTTCGAACGGCGTATGCCAGATACAGAAACTTTTTGTGCTATCGGTATTGTTATACACCACAAACCTCAGCAATAGTGGATCGCCGGTAGCTACGTTGCCATTTATTTTTAACTTGACTTCAAGTGAATCGTTTTTGCTGGCAGCAGTTTGGGATGTGCTTTCGCTCTTGCTGTTTGCCGTATTTCTGGTGGCCTCGCTGCAGGCCGAAAACAATAATAAAAGGGCTGGGATAATTAATTTGATGTTTTTCATGGAATGTTTTTGTTTATATAAGCAAATAGAACTGGATATTGTTTGATTGGAATAGATTAAACTAAAACGATTAAGTGCTGGTTTTATAGATGGCATGAAAATCTATGATAATATAGATCTGAATTGCAAATCCAGACCAAGGGGTGAGATTCCAGAAAAATTAAATGACTAATTAGCGTTTACCAAAAAGTAAGCGATGCGACAGGCGTAACCTGTTGATTTTAGATTGTGCTGCTCACTGATGCGTATACTTAATTTATGCTCACCACCACTCAATTGATCGCCAAGTAACAGGTACCAGGGCAAATGCAGGCTCGCACTCCATTGGGTATACAGGTCGATCATTTTTTCTTCCCCATTATCAATGCGGTAATGGAGTGCCCCAGCATCCGGACCTGATAAAATAGCAATCCCTACCGCATTGCCTTTAAAAATCAGATCGAAAGTACTGTTTCTGGTATTACTTTCTAAAACTGGGATATTTACAAAACCGGGCCTGGTTTCGAGGTCGTCAGTTGGCTTCCAGCTTTTGTTTATATTAAATGTATTTAAATTTTCAGCGGCATTAATGTTCAAATATTGCCCTTTGGTATAAGCAAATTTATCTAAAATTTTAGGCAGGCTGGCCGTGGTTTTTTTATTGGTGTTTTTCTGGTTTTCCTCCAAATAGGTTTTGATGGTATTAAAATAAAGCTGTTGACCAAAAGGGGACGGATGGAGGTTTTTAAAATCGTCCTTCCAGGTAAATTCGCCATTGGCAATGCGTTTATCTATCTCTAAAGCAAGGTTAATAAAAGGTAAATGGTAATATGCTGCTAAATCGCCGTGTACCTTTACTTCGACAGGGATTTTGCCTGAGTTAAAATCTTCATTTTTATCTTCATCGGCAAAAGCCATCAACACGATGTCGGTTTTGGGGTTTTTGCTTAAACTATGCCTGATGATGCCCTCCAAAGCACGTCGTTGCGTTAGTTCTGAAGTCTCATTAACGTGATCATTTACGGCTGATTCTATAAATAACAGGTCAATTTTTCCGCTATCCAATACATCGCGTTGCAGACGGAAAGCATGTGGAAAACTGCCCAATGAAGGAATACCCGCATTAATAAACTTAAATTTTGTTTGGGGATAAGTTTTGGTGAAGTAGCTGCATACCAATCCGCGCCAGCCTTCCATATTGGTAATAGATCCACCTAAAAAAGCAATGGTTAGAGGCTCTTTTTTATCAAGTTTTTCGGCAAGATTAGAACTGTAGCCGTTAAAAGTAATGAACGACGAAGATTGAAGTTTGTTTTGGGCAAAGCATTTAGAAATTGATGCTGTTACCAGTAATATTAAGAAGAAAAAAGAGCTTGGTTTCATATTGATCAGAATAACCCAAAAGTAATAAAATTAACTTTTGATCAGTCGGACCATAACAAATAAATTCAATTTATTCTTGTGTTGCAGTTATCGCATGGGTGTAGCCGGGGTGCAATTTAAAGCGATTAGATATTTGAAAGATTCGGAGCGCAACACCTCGTTGTTGATGTAGCAACTTTTGTTCAATAAACCCGGTAGCAGCGACAGCCCCGACTTAAGGAGGGGCTATAGCGGATAACGGGACTGCTGTTGCCGAAGCATTACCAGACGCCCGTTTTCAAAAAAAATATAATTTTTACTTATTGAGTTTTTTTATGGCACCATTTAGGTAGCGACGGCTTTTTTCTTCCTTCTGAACCTTTTCACCTGCCCCATGTGCTCGGTCGGGATAGTATCGCCCAGCAATTTACCCCAGGGTTTAAGTCCATCAATCCGGTCAAAAATGATTTTCATCACGGCAATAAACGGGATGGAAAGAAACATACCCGGAATGCCCCATAATGCCGCGCCCATTAAAACGATTACGATAGAAATAAGTGCGTTGATCTGCACCTTGCTCGAAACAATGCGGGGTACGAGGATATTGTTATCGATAAACTGGATCAATGCATAAGCGCCTATAATTAACAATTGTGTGGTAAAACCATCTTTGGTTAACGTGGCCATCAACACGGGCAATGCAATAGCGATAATACCGCCAATGTAAGGCAACAGGTTCAATATTGCACCGATAACGCCAATCAGAATAGCGTTTTGTACACCAAGGATCAATAATGCAGCAGAGTTCATTACGGCTACAATCGACGTTTCGATCAACAGGCCAATAATATAACTTTGAATGGCTGCTTTCGTTTCACCCAGAATCTCGGCAACTTTTTGCTTATTCTCTTCCGAGAATACTTCGTAGATAAAGTTAAGGATCAAGGTTTTATAAAGTAGAATCAGAAAAGTATATACAGGAATTAGGAAAACCACACTTAAAACACCCATCAAACCGCTCACGGTTTGACCGATCAATGCTTTACTGCCATTTGCGGCATCGTTAACCATCTGCATCTGTTTTTGCGTGGAAATGCCAAATGTAGTTTGCAACCAGCTCCTTATTTCTTCCAGCAACTGCGTGAGTTTATGCTTAATGCTGTCCAGGTCATCAAAGAAGTGCGCAACCTGCGATGACAAAAAGTAGAGTATAGCGATTACCACAACAATACCGATCAGCATGGATAAGATAATGCTTAGTATTCTGGGCATTTTTCTTTCGAAACGGTTAGTGAGTGGGTTAAGCAGGATGGCAATAAGTGCTGCGAAGGCTAAGGGTACCAGGATATCTCTGAGTACGCTCATCATAAATACTGTAATTACCAGTCCTAGAAGGATTACAGGTGCTTTAATGTAAAATGGGTAGGTTTTAAGCATTTTTCGGTGGGTTCATCGTTCAACAACCATAATGTAACAAAATTGTTTTGATTTATTCATTCGTTTGTGGAATTAGCCCACTCAGGTAAGTATCTTTTTTATTTCAATCTGCCTAAATGATAGGGAATGTATACTTATTTTATAAATTTAGCCCATATAAATCCCCTAAAAATCACCCATGAAAAATAGCTTTTTAGTCGCCATCTGTTTGTTTCTGTTTACCAGCATTGCGAATGCTGCTGAAGTTGATACTGCTTTAACCTATAGCAAATCGATGAAAAAAAATATTAAGGCGGTGGTAATCAAGCCCGATAGTTATAAAACCGGAAAATCGTTTCCTGTGCTTTATCTGCTCCACGGTGCCGGTGGCAGTTATGCCGAATGGGTGAAGAAAGTGCCGGGCATTAAGGAGCTGGCCGATCAGTACCAATTTATCATTGTGTGCCCGGATGGGAATGTAACCAGTTGGTATTTCGATAGCCCGGTTGATCCGGAATGGAAATATGAAACCTATGTATCTAAAGAGTTGGTGAGTTATATTGACGAACATTATAAAACCATTGCCGAAAAAAAGGGCCGTGCCATTACGGGTTTAAGCATGGGCGGCCATGGCGCGCTTTATCTGGCCATTAAACACCAGGATATTTATGGGGCGGTTGGCAGTATGAGCGGTGGGGTAGACATTAAGCCTTTCCCGAACGGATGGAATATTTCGAAAAGATTAGGCGCGGAAGATGAATTTCCGGAACGCTGGAAGCAGAACAGTGTAATCGATATGATTTACCGCATTAAACCAGGCGCACTTGCTATTGCCATCGAATGTGGAACGGAAGATTTTTTCTATAAAATGAATGTCCGTTTACATGATGAGCTTTTATACAATAATATTCCGCACGATTTTACGACCAGGCCAGGGGTACACAACTGGGATTACTGGGCAAATGCCATCAAGTTTCAAAGTGTATTTATGAACAATTATTTTAATTCGAAACCGTAAACAATATAGATTAATATCATCATAAGGATTAAACTATTTTTTTGTGGCGCTAAGCATGCAATTTGCATGTAAACTGATACATCATTTTAAGTAAAAAATTAACTTTTAGATTACATACTAAATCAAGACTTACCATATTTTTGACCGTTCTCGAAATCTTATTTATAAAACAGGAAACGAAGATTTAAAACCAAAAATGAAATACTTAGTCAAAGAAATCAGTGAAGGAAACTGCGATATCACTTTATTGCCAGAAAACCTGAATGACAGAAATCTTTTAGCCGAAACAACTAAAACCCTTCAGCACGATTATCAAGAAACTATCCAGTCGCATTATGAGCATGCATTGAAAAATGAAGTTCATGGCAATGCTGCATTTGTTTCCTTAAACAATGAGGAAAGTAATTATCCGAAAAGAGTAAATGTAAACTACCAGATTATCCTAAGCTAACAGGATATTTTTCTGAGTAAGGCTTTCTTTACCCTAAAGAAAGCCTTTTTTGTTTTATAGGTGTATCTTACTGTGCAAAACCATCAGGTTCAAAATCGAGCGATATCGAATTCATGCAATAACGTTTATGCGTAGGCGCGGGTCCATCATCGAAGATATGGCCAAGATGAGAATTGCAGCGGCCACATTCTACTTCTATTCGTTCGATACCCAAACTATTATCTTCTTTATAAATGGTGCTTCCCTTTCGGATGGTTTCGAAGAAACTAGGCCAGCCACACTCACTGGCAAATTTGGCATCCGATTTGAAAAGGGCATTGCCACAAACGGCGCAATAATAGGTTCCCTTCAAGGTGGAGTTCCACAATTTGCCTGTAAAGGCGCGTTCGGTATTGGCCTCGCGGGCTACGGCATACAAAGCCGGTGGCAATATTTTTTTCCATTCCGAATTTTTGACTTTTAATTTTTTGGTGTCAGTACGCGAATAATATGGATTATTGGCGTGGTTTTGCTCCTGACTATTGGCATAAAAGCCCAAAGTCAGCAAAAACGATAGTGCGATTAATGTTTTCATTGCGTGTTTTTATATGTAAATAAACGAATAACCGGGCGGTATGGATTGATCAATATTGCTTTGATGATAAAATTAAATCTTAATATCCGATATATTATTCTTCTGCAAACAGGCGGTTAAAATGATTTTCGAGGTGGTTTCGCATGGCATTTCGGAAAAGTTCGGGCGATCCGTTTTCCAGAATATCTACCAAGCCTTTATGGGATACAAATTTATGTAGCTGCCCTTGTTTTTTAAGTAAACCGCTGTTGTGTACAAAGTCGAATATCGGCAATAACATGCTCTGGAATTTTCTCAAGGTTTCATTCCCGGTGATATCATATAGCTTTCCATGAAAAGCAATCTCATGTTCAATATTAAATAGGTGGTCTTGTGAAGCTTCAGGCTCATTGTCTACAATCGTTCTAAGTTCTTTCAAGTCTTCATCAGTAATGCGCTGAAATAAAAAATCAGCCATTCCGATTTCAAGCACCAACCTGATTTCGAAAATCTCTTTCAACGTGCCTTGATCCAAAATATGTGGATTCATACTTTTGGAAAGAATGCCAAATAAATCAGGACTGGTAATTACCGCGCCCTTTTTCTTTTTGGATTCGATGAGTCCCATCATACGTAATCTCAACATGGCTTCGCGGACAACCGTTCTGCTCACACCCAAGGCAGCACAGAGTTCGAGCTCGGTAGGGATACTATCTCCAACCTTTAACTTACGTTCCTGTAAAAGTTGAACAAGCTTATCTTCTACCCGATCAACTAAGGAACTGGTGTCCACTTGTTTAAAATTACTGATGCTTTCCATTATTATGTATAATTTATTTTTTTATAAAATCTGCCTTTAAATAGGTTCCGAAGCAAATATAAAGCTAAGCGTCTGATTTTTCGTTTAAATTTTATCGAAACTATTTGCAAATAAATAAAATAAATCAGTACTTAGTATTATTATGTATAACATAATACAAAATTAAATAACCAAATTATGAAAGAAATTTACTTTAAACTCATCAGGCATTGTCTACTATTTGTACTGATGATGGCAACAATCTCGGCATTTGCACAACAGACCATTACCGGGAAAGTTACGGATGCCACCGGACAGGGAATCCCTAGCACAACTGTTCTGGTTAAGGGCACAAAAAACGGAACCTCAACCAGTCCGTCGGGTACCTACAGCATCAAGGTTAATAAAGGCGAAGTTTTGGTCTTTAGTTTAATCGGTTATCTGTCTCAGGAAATAACCATTCAGGATCAGGCCGTGGTTAACGTAAAACTGTTAGAAGACAGTAAAGGTTTAGACGAGGTAGTGGTAGTGGGCTATGGCACGCAGAGCAGGCGTAGTGTAACCAGTTCCATCTCAAAACTAGATAAAGATGTATTGGCAAATACACCAAGATCGAATGCGGCATCAGCGCTGCAGGGTACTGTACCCGGTTTGCAGGTGGTTACCGGTTCCGGACAGCCGGGAGCCGCACCTGCCATACTGCTTCGCGGCGGAGCATCGATCAACAGTCCAGGTGCACCATTGGTGATTGTTGATGGGGTAATCAGGTCCTTAAACGATATCTCATCTGAAAATATCGAATCGATAGAAACCTTAAAAGATGCCTCCGCAACAGCTATTTATGGCGCCAGGGCAAATAACGGGGTAATATTGGTCACCACTAAAACCGGTAAAGCGGGCAGTGCGCAGATTTCATACAAATTTACCGGTGGTTACAACCAGGAGCGCAAAGGCTACCAGTACATGGGTGCTGGCGACTATATTTATTATACACGCTTGGGTTATTTAAATGCAGGAAGGACTTTGGCCCAGGCTAATGGTTCGAGAGGTTTAGGTCTTTCTACCAACGCTGCCGATCTGGCTAGTTTTGATATCAAAACTTATATTCCGGGTACAACCGTGTTGCCAAGCGGCTGGCAATTGGTAAACGATCCTTATGGTGGCCAGATTATGTATAAAGACCATGGTGGTGAAGTAGAAGATCTGGTTTTCCAGAATACCTATACGAAAGATCATTATGTGAGTGCCAGCGGCGGTAATGATAAAGGAAAATATTTTGCTGCTTTCGATGCTTATAACGAAGACGGTGTAATTGTAGGTTCGAAATATAAAAGATATACCGGCGATATTAACGGATCGTATAAAATTAAACCAAATGTTGAAATCAGCTCTGGCGTAACTTTATCCACTTCTTCACAATTGGGTACTATAGGTGGGGAGGTAAATACTTTATATAGGAGTTTAGCCATCTGGCCCACTTTTAACCCCTGGATTGATGAGGCTAAAACTGTGGCTAACCCAGGTAACAGTGCCAGTGATGGTAACCCTTTATACTGGCTGGGCCGATTGGACCGATCTAATGAGGTAAACAGGATTGTAGCCAATGCTGCTGTAAAGTGGGATATTATTCCTGGTCTTTATTTCAAAGCAACGGGTAATGCCTATCTGTATGAGACGCTCGACCAGTCTTTTCAAAAATCGACACAAACTTATGCACAGATTTTTGCCAATTCGGGCAGTAATACCACCAGAAGTTCTACCAGTGCATTCGGCAGGGATTTCCAGACCCAATACAATGCTATATTAAACTATACCAAGAGTTTTGGTAAACACAATTTTAACCTGATGGGAGGCGCGGAGTATTTCGATGTAAAATCGTACACTTCGCAGGTATTGGGACAGAATGCTCCAACGGATGATATTCCGACCGCAAATGCCTCTACAACTTTTGCCGCAGGCAGTAATTTTACAACCCGTACAGCATATAAAATTTTATCAGCCTTTAGCCGTTTTGCCTACGATTTCGATCAGAAATACTTGTTTACGGTAGTGTTTAGGCTGGATGGGGCATCTAGTTTGGCCAGCGAAAACAGAAATGGCATTTTTCCCGGAGTGTCGGCAGGATGGAACGTACACCGTGAAGATTTTTTCAAAAACTCAAAGATCAGTCAGATCATTTCTAGCCTTAAACCAAGGATCAGTTACGGACAGAATGGAAACATTGCCGGTTTAGGTCGCTACGAAACCCAGGGCGTTTACAGCTTGCAGGGAAATTACAATGGAAATGCAGGTTTCTTGAATACCGGAATCATTAACAGTGATTTAAGATGGGAAAAAAGTAAAACCACAGACCTGGGTTTGGATATGGGATTATTAAAAGACCGCATTACAGTGATTTTTGATTATTATGACCGTAAAACCAGCGATCTTTTAACCAACCTCGATCTGCCAAGTTATACGGGATTCTCGAGTTTTAGAACCAACCTGGGCACCTTTCAAAATAAAGGCGTAGAAATCGGTGTTGATGCAAAAATTATCGATAAGGGCGGATTCAAATTTAATGCCGGTGCTAATGCATCATTTGTAAAAAACAAAATCCTGAAACTGCCTTTTAACGGAAATGAGAACAACAGGCAGGGCGGTCTGCAGATTTACGATCCGGCATCAGGTAAAGTAATTTGGGTAGGCGGTTTACAGGAAGGCCAGCCGTTGGGCAATATGTACGGTTACAGACAGGTTTCAATTTTTAGAGATGCCGCCGAAGTGGCCGCAATTGCAGGTAACAGGACCGATGCTATTGCGGGTGTTACCGGACCTAATTTGGCTCCAGGTGCTAATGGACGGATTACCGCAGGTGATGTAAACTGGGAAGATGTAAACGGCGACAATATCATCGATTCAAGAGATCAGGTGTATTTAGGTAATATTTACCCAAAATGGACCGGTGGTTTTAACTTTAATGCAAGTTATAAAGGTTTTGGCCTGTACAACAGATGGGATTTTGCCTTGGGGCACACCATTTACAATGATTTGGTGGCCCGTACATTGGGTAACTATCAGGGTACCTTCAATTATATCGATCTGCAGGCGCAGGCCTGGTCGCCAACCAACACCGATACCGATATTCCAAAAGTGTATTACGCCGATCAGGTTGCAGGTTCAAAACAAAATTATACCCGGGCTAACAATGGCAATGCAGTATTGAACGGAAACAACTCCCGTTTTTACGAAAAAGGTGATTACCTGTGCCTGAGAGAGATTACCCTTTCTTATGATCTGCCTAAAGGACTTTTACAGAAATCTAAATTCTTTAACAATGCAAGGATTTACCTAACAGGAAGCAACTTACTGTACATCACCAAATTCTCAGGCCCGTCGCCAGAACCACCTGTGTCTGGAACCACCATTACGGGGATTTATTCGGGAACATACCCAACGCCACGCACCTTTATTATGGGACTTCAGGTAGGTTTTTAACAAAAAAAATGATCAAATATGAAAACGATATTTAGAAATATAGTGGTAATGTTAAGCCTGTCTGGCTTGATCTTTACCGGATGTAAAAATGAGCTGGATTTAAGTCCGGTGAGCAGTTTAAGCGATGCAAGCTATTGGCAGACCGCAGATCAGTTTGATGCTTTTGTGAACGGAGTATATACCCGTTTTAGAAGTCATAATTCCAGTTTCCAATATTTGGGGGAATTGCGGTCAGACATTTTTGGTACCGATCCGGGTTCTACAGCTACTTTTACCGGTGAGGCCACGCAAGGTTTAGAGCGGATGTGGCTGCAAACTCTCGATGCCGATAATTCGGGCGTAAGTGGCTTTGGTGGTTTTTATACGAATATCAATCAGATCAATCTGCTGATTCAGAAATTGAACGAAAGCAGCATTTTGCCAGATGCCAAAAAGAAAAACTATTTGGGTATGGCCTATGGTTTACGTGCTTTTTATTATTTCCAGATGTACAGGACCTGGGGCAAAACCATTATCCAAACCGAACCTACCACAGCTGTTGATGTATCGAACCTGGCCAAGGCAGCTTCGAGTGAGGCTGATGTAATGGCATTGATCAAAGCCGATATAGATCTGTCCAACTCAAACTTCGGAACAAGTTATGCCTTTGATGCCAAGAACAAAAAAGGATTTTGGTCTAAGGCTGCAACCCAGATGTTAAAAGCAGAAGTTTATCTGTGGAACGCCCATAGGAATGGTGGTTTGGCGGATGCTACAACAGCGAAAACGGCATTAACCGACATACAGGCAAATGTTACGCTGTCGCTATTGCCGAATTTTGCAGATGTTTTCTCGACAACCAATAAAGATAATAATGAAATTATATGCTCATCTAAAAACAAATTAGACGAGGCAACATTGGGTTTTATTGGTAATTATGTTCCACAAACAGGCTTAATTGTTAATTTTTACGATTCGGTAGGCAACCGTAAATTTGATGTGGTAACTGATAATTACGGGGGCTTATTAAGGGCACCTACTAAAATTGCGACTTACCGCAAGTTTAGTAACTCCGATCTTCGAAAAAACCAATCCATTCAAGCCGCCTATACAAAAAATACAACTGGAGCCTACGTAATCGCAGGTGCTTTCCTGAAGAAATATCAAGGCGAGCAGAATGCAGGCAACAGGGTGTATACTAACGATTACATCATTTACAGATATGCAGACCTGCTGCTATTGCTGGCAGAGGCGAAAGTACTATTGGGCGAAAGCCCTGTTGCTGAAATCAATTTGGTTAGGGCGAGGGCTTATGGCGCAAATTACAATTCGGCTACTTTGGGTTATCCAAACCAAACGGTTGATATAAATGCAAATGAAGCCATATTAAAAGAACGTTTTTTCGAATTTATAGGAGAGGGCAAACGCTGGTACGATTTAAGGCGGATGGGGGATAGCTTTGTTTATGAATTTACTCCGGTTACTGCAGCAACGACGTATAAGTTATTGTGGCCTTTAGACCGGAGCACGCTTACCAATAACAGGGCTTTGGTGCAAAATCCAGGTTATCCCGTTTTTTAAATCAAGCGAACGTCATTTCGACTGAAGTGCAACTATTGCGATCGAAATGACGATTCCTGGCAAGCTGCCGAAACGCTTTACCATATATTTAAATAGGCCTTCGACGGGCTCAGGATGACAATTCTATTAGGATTTGATTGCCGCTCTTAATACTATTATATTAAATTATACAAATACACACTATGTTAAATACTAAATTACAAGGGCTCATCGCTGCGCCATTTACGCCGTTTGATCAGGATGGCGAATTAAATCTGGAGCTAATTCCGAAATACTATCAATTTTTAAAACAGAACGGTATTAAAGGTGCCTTTATCTGTGGTTCAACCGGCGAAGGGGTATCACTAACCCGTGATGAAAAAATGGAAGTGGCCGAAGCGTGGGCGGCAGCAGGTAAAAATGATATCGGTTTTAAAGTAATGACCTTGCTTGGTGGCACCTGTCTGGCCGACTGTAAGGCACTGGCAAGACATGCGGCAGAAATTGGCCTGTATGGTGTGTCGTTTACCGCTCCATCTTATTTCAAGCCCTCAAATGTTTCAGTTTTGGCCGAAATGTGTGCAGAAATCGCTGCTGAAGTTCCCGAAATGCCTTTTTATTATTATCATATTCCGGTATTAACAGGGGTAAACGTCAATATGATTGATTTACTGAAAGCTGTTGATGGTAAAATACCAAACTTTGCTGGCGTGAAATATACCCATGAAGATTTTATGGACTTTCTTTCCTGTATGAGTTTCAAAAACAATAAATATGATATGCTTTGGGGCCGCGATGAGAATATGCTCTCTGCACTTGTTTTAGGTTCCCGGGGGGCTGTTGGTAGCACCTTTAACTATCTTAGCCCCTTGTACATCCAATTAATTGAAGCTTTTGAACAAAACGACCTGAAAACGGCGGCTGCACTGCAGCAACAATCAATAGATTTTATCCGCTTATTAGGAAAATATGGAGGAATTGCGACCGGTAAAGCGTATATGAAACTGATCGGTTTAGATTGTGGCGAATTTAGGCTCCCGGTTAAAAACATGGATGCTGTAGCGTTTAAACACTTTAAGGCAGAGGTTGAAAATCTAGATTTTCAGACTTTTAAATCGAAGGATTTTTTAGCCACGGATAGCCATAGATAAACACGGATTTTTATCTGTGTGCATCCTTTGTATCTGTGGTTAAATCATGCTTACCTGAGTGGGGCAACCTAATGAAATTGAAAGCAACAAGTAATGGTTATCTTTATTTGTGCCCAAATTAAATATGAATGAAAAACTTTATTTTATACCTTACTTTCTTGCTTACATCTATTCTATCACCAGAATTATCGGCACAGAACCAGCCGATTAAAAATATCGACTGGAGCGTTGTGGCCACGATACCACCTGCTTCTAAGCAAACATCTGCTATTGGTGTGGCTGGGGCCATTTCAGGTACCTATAATCACATCCTGCTCATCGCGGGCGGAACAAATTTCCCTGCCGGGATGCCATGGAACGGGGGAAAAAAGAAATATTACGATGATATTTTTCTATATCTTAAAACTAAAGATAATTTGCGTTTAATCACCGCTGGCAAGACATTAAAATTACCTTTCAATCTGGCTTACAGTGCCGTTTGCAGTACCTCACAGGGAATTGTTGTAGCCGGCGGGGAAAACGAAAACGGACTGAGCAAAAAGGTATTGATCTTAAACTGGCAAAATGAACAATTGCATATTAATTTTCTTCCCGATTTACCAAATACATTAACCAATGCAGCCCTCGCCGTGATTGGAGAGGTAATTTATCTGGCAGGAGGGGAAACAGAAAGCGGAGCAACAGATCATTTTTTATCCCTTGATTTGGCAAATCAGCAAGAGGGTTGGAAAAAAATGAACAATCTGCCTCATCCTGTATCCCATACAGTGCTCTTGCATCCTGCAAATGGCAACGAAATTTTCCTGATCGGAGGGCGCAAACGAAATCCCGGAGATACCAGTACCATATATAAAGATGTATCGGCCTTTGATCTGGAAAAAGGATTATGGAAGGAAAAACAGCCTTTACCTTATACCTTATCGGCCGCTTCGGGAATTAGCATTGGAAAAGACCTTTTTATCATCAGCGGCGATTTAGGCGAAACCTTTCATCAGGCAGAAAAGCTGATTGCAGAAATTGACATGGAAAAAGACCCTGTAAAAAAAGAAAGATTGAACCAGCAGAAAATTAAAGTCCAGGCCGGTCATCCTGGATTTAGCAGGTCTGTATTGAAATACGACGCGGCGCAAAATGTCTGGTCAACCTTAAAAGGGATATTGCCATATGGTACGGTTACTACAAATGCAGTGCATTTAGATCAGGAAGTAATTATTGCAGGAGGGGAAATAAAAGCGGGTGTGAGAACCCCCAATATTTTACAGGGCAGATTAAAATCAAACAAATGAGAGAAAAAAGATATGCATGGGTGGTAGTTGGCTTGCTTTGGTTTGTGGCCCTGTTAAATTATATGGACCGCCAAATGCTTTCGACCATGAAACCTGCTATGCAAATGGATATTACCGAGCTGAAATCGGCCACTAACTTTGGCTACCTCATGGCCATTTTTCTGTGGATATACGGTTTAATGAGCCCGTTGTCGGGCATAATTGCCGATAAATTAAACCGCAAATGGTTAATTGTAGGTAGTCTGCTGGTATGGTCGCTGGTTACTTTTTTAATGGGTTATGCCACCACATTCAATCAGATTTATTGGTTAAGGGCATTGATGGGTATAAGTGAAGCATTATATATTCCTGCTGGTTTATCACTGATTGCCGATTACCACAGTTCGAAAACAAGATCAGTTGCCATTGGTATCCACATGACCGGGCTTTACATGGGGCAGGCTTTAGGCGGTTTTGGTGCCACCATTGCTTCTAAATTTTCCTGGCAGGCCACTTTTCATTCTTTTGGTTTTGTAGGCATTGTTTACGCCATGGTACTGGTATTCTTTTTAAGAGAAAAAAAGCAAGTGGCTTTACCTGAAAGTGAATCCATTAGGGTTAAACCCCCTTTGTTTAAAGGTTTGGCGCTTTTGTTCAGCAATATATCTTTCTGGGTAATCCTGATCTATTTTGCCATTCCGAGCTTACCGGGTTGGGCTACCAAAAACTGGCTTCCTACTCTGTTTGCCAATAATTTAGGGATCGATATGGCTCAGGCCGGACCTATTTCTACTATTACCATCGCTGCCTCCTCATTTTTAGGGGTGATTTTTGGTGGTATCTTATCCGACAGGTGGGTGCAGAAAAACATTAAGGGGCGCATTTATACCAGCGCCATTGGTCTGGGTTTAACCATCCCATCTTTATTGCTTATTGGTTTTGGCCATTCACTGTTCAATATCATTGGTGCGGCTTTTTGCTTTGGTTTTGGTTATGGGATGTTCGATGCCAACAATATGCCCATCCTTTGCCAGTTTGTATCCTCAAAATACAGGGCCACGGCCTATGGGATAATGAACATGACAGGCGTTTTTGCGGGCGCTTTTATTACCGATTTATTGGGCAAATCAACCGATTCGGGAAGCCTGGGTAAAGATTTCGCCATGCTGTCTATCATTGTTTTTATTGCCCTGATGATCCAACTTTATTTCCTGCGTCCAAAATTTAACGATTTTGAAGACGCTTAATACAACAAATTATGAAATACATTAAAACAAGCATAAGATTAAGTTTGCTGCTCATACTCGCTACATTTACCTTGCAGGCTGCGGCGCTAAAAGGAATAACTGTTACAGCTTCCTCGCCTGTGGTTCCGGTTTTAAAAGGATTGGATGCAAATCCGCTTTTGCGTGTGCTGATCTATATCCCTGCAGGAGAGAAGGAAATTTCCTTTAAAAAAATAACAGCTATGCTCAGTTCTGCAGCGCTTCAATCAATCGAAAAAATTGATGTTTATTTTACCGATCAGGAGCCACTCTTTGCAGCCAAGAATAAACTCATTACGTTGAATCCTACAACTGCAATTTTGAGTTTTGATCTGAATCTTAAACTCAAACCGGGGATGCATTACCTTTGGTTTAGCGCTAAACTTAAAGAACTGGCTGATATCGATTCGAAAATCGAATTTCATGTTAACCAGATTGAAGACACGAATGCTAAAAAATACCCGGTGATTGAAGAGGGGCAGGGTTATGTTAAAAGATTGGGCATTGCCGTAAAGAAAGGGGGCGATCAGGGCATCAATACCTTCCGTATCCCAGGTATTGCCACTACAGACAAAGGTTCGTTGATTACGGTATATGATGTTCGTTATAAAAACTCCGGCGATCTGCCAGGAAACATCGATGTAGGGATGAGCAGAAGCACCGATGGCGGTAAAAGCTGGGAACCGGTGAAAGTAATTATGGATATGGGCGAACCAAACGAAAACAATGGCGTTGGAGATCCGGCTGTGCTTTTCGATCCGGTTACGAAGAAAATCTGGGTGGCTGCATTGTGGAGCAAGGGTAACCGTTCTATAGCAGGATCTAAACCTGGCTTGAGTGAAGATATTACCGGTCAGTTGGTGCTGGTAAGCAGCGATGATGATGGATTAACCTGGTCTGCACCCAGAAGTATTACCAAAGATGTTAAAGACCCTGCATGGAACCTGTTTTTTAACGGACCAGGCAGTGGTATCGCCATGACCGATGGCAAATTGGTTTTTGCCGCACAGTACTGGGACGAACATGCCATGCCTTATTCTACACTGTTGTACAGTGCCGATCATGGATTGACCTGGAAAACTGAAGATGGCCCCAAACCAAATACGACCGAAAGCCAGATTATCGAAACCACACCAGGTGTTTTAATGCTGAATATGCGTGATAACCGGGGAAGTTTTAGAAGCGTTGCCACAACAGCCGACCTGGGCAAAACCTGGACAGAACACCATACTTCGTATAATGCCCTCCAGGATCCGGTTTGTATGGCCAGCTTGATCAAAGCCAATGTACTGGTAAAAGGCAGGCAGAAAGAAGTGGTGTTTTTCGGCAACGATAATACCCAGGCCAACCGTTACAACTTAACCATTAAAGCCAGTTTAGACCTTGGTGAAAGCTGGAACAGGAAAAACGAACTTTTGGTTGATGACAGAAAGTTTTTTGGTTACTCCGCGCTCACTAAAATTGATGACCAGACCATTGGCTTCTTTTATGAGGGCTGGAAAGATTTATATTTTGTACGCATTCCGGTCAGCGAAATTGTAAAATAAAACTTTATGAAAGCTTTGTTCGGTATCATCACCATGCTGGTCTTATTGATCGGCGGCAATACTTATGCGCAAAAAATAAAGGTGGCCTGTATCGGAAATTCCGTAACTGCAGGTTATTTATTAACCAGGCCAGAGAAAGAATCTTATCCCGCACAATTGCAACAGCTTTTGGGTAGTCCATATCTGGTGGGTAATTTCGGACATAGCGGGGCCACATTATTAAAGAAAGGGCACAACCCTTATTTTAAAACCAAAGCATTCAAAGATGCTTTAAGTTTTAGCGCCGATATTGCCATTATCCACCTCGGTTTAAATGATACCGATCCCCGTAACTGGCCAAATTATAAAGACGGTTTTCAGCCAGACTATCAATGGCTCATTGATAGCCTGAAACAAGAAAATCCAAAGCTTAAAATTTATCTCTGCAAATTGAGCCCTATTTTTAGTGGCCATCCCAGGTTTAAATCTGGTACGCGCGATTGGTATTGGCAGATCCAGGATAAAATTGAACAGATTGCCAAGGTGAACAGGCTCGAACTCATCGATCTAAATATGGCTTTGAACAATCGCCCGGAACTTTTTGGCGATAACCTACACCCTGATGTTGCAGGCGCAGGCATAATTGCCAAAACTATTTATGGACATCTCACGGGTAATTTTGGCGCTTTTAAATTGAATGCGCTGTTTGCCGATCACATGGTCTTGCAGCGCGATGAGCCAATTCCTGTTTATGGAACGGGAAATGCTGGCGATGAAATAGAAGTTCAGTTCAATCAGATTACCCAACGTGCCATAACCGACCGTAATGGCAGGTGGAAAGTGTTTTTTAAACCGATGAAATTTGGCGGGCCTTATACACTAAAAGTTAATGCAGGCCAACATCGTGTTTTATTAAAGGATATAATGATTGGTGATGTATGGTTATGTGCAGGGCAGTCGAATATGGCCTTTCCGTTAAAATCATCGGCTACGGCCCAGGCTACATTAAATCATTTAAATAAAAATCTTCCCATACGGGTGCTGAAGTATAACCTGTTGGCCGAAACGGATAACCTCGCCTGGGATGAAAAAACATTACAGCAGATCAACGAACTTAATTATTTCTCCGGTACCTGGGTAAAAACGGACGAAAATACAATAGCTGATTTTTCGGCAGTTGCCTATTATTTTGGTGAAAAGCTCGCTTTAACTGAGAAAATCCCGATAGGATTGATTCAAATGGCCGTTGGTGGCTCAACGCTCGAATCGTGGATAGACCGCAAAACACTGGAACAGGATGATTTACTGGTCGATTTGTCAGCTAACTGGCGTAAATCTGATTTTATCCAGGACTGGGTGCGTGGCAGGGCAGATGTGAACCTTAAAAATGCAATCAATCCAAAACAGCGGCATCCTTACGGACCTGCCTACAACTACGAAGCGGGTATTTCAAATCTGATCGGCTTTCCGATTAAAGGGGTAATCTGGTACCAGGGAGAAAGCAATGCACATTATGTCGAACTCTTTAACCACGAATTCCCGTTGCTGGTAAAAAGCTGGCGCGAAAAATGGCAGCATAATTTTCCGTTTTACTATGTTCAGCTTTCTTCGATCGACCGCCATTCCTGGCCATATTTTAGAGATGCACAACGAAAACTCGAAATGGTTATTCCTAATTCGGGAATGGCAGTAAGTTCCGACCTGGGCGATTCGCTCAATGTTCATCCCATCCATAAAAAAGAAATCGGCGAACGACTGGCTTTACTGGCCCTGAAAAATACCTATCATAAAAATATTGAGGAACGTGGTCCGGTGGTGGTGAAAGCGGTAACCAGACAAAATACCATCATCATTACCTTCAGCCACGCCAAAAAACTAATGCCTGGTACAGGTTCAGTGTTGCATGGCTTTGAAGTAGAAGACGACAGGGGAAATCGCCATTTCGTGAATGCAGCTGTTTTTAATAATGAAGTGCGTTTAACTGTACCCCGTCAATTTAAGATAAGGCGGGTTTTATATGCCTGGCAACCCTTTACCAGGGCCAATTTAATTAACGAAGCTATGCTGCCAGCTTCAACATTTTCTATTTCTATACCCTAAATAATATGAGTTATACTACTGAAGAACTGCAAAATCTGGCAGCATTTTATAAAAATCAGTTGCTAAATGATACAGTGCCCTTTTGGTTTCCAAGATCGATTGACCGGGAACATGGTGGTTATTTGTTTATGCGCGATCAGGACGGAAGCTTGATTGATGATGATAAGGCCGTTTGGATCCAGGGCCGGGCCGCATGGTTATTATCTACGCTTTATAATACCATCGAACCAAAACAGGAATGGCTTGATGGCGCAAAATCTGGAATCGATTTTTTAAACCGGCATTGTTTTGATACCGATGGACAGATGTTTTTTCATGTAACCCGTAATGGGCAGCCGATCCGTAAAAGACGCTACTATTTTTCTGAAACTTTTGCAGTAATTGCAAATGCAGCCTATGCAAAAGCAAGTGGAGATGAAAAGGCAGCCGAAAAAGCCCGGTACCTGTTTGGGAAATGTATCGAATATGCCACTACCCCAGGTTTACTACCTGCAAAGTTTACCAACACCCGTCCGTCAAAAGGCATTGGTGTACCGATGATTATGATGAATACCGCACAACAGTTGAGGGAAACCATTGGAGACCCGCGCTGCGACGAATGGATTTCGACCTGGATTGAGGAAATCAAAAACGACTTTGTGAAAGATGATATACAATGTGTAATGGAACAGGTGGCACCAGATGGGTTCATCATCGACCATATTGATGGCAGGACCTTAAACCCCGGTCATGCAATAGAAGGTGCCTGGTTTATCCTCCATGAGGCAAAATACCGGAAAAACGATCCTGAATTGATAAAGCTGGGTTGTAAAATGCTCGATTACATGTGGGAACGTGGTTGGGACAAAGAATACGGAGGAATTTTATATTTTAAAGATGTATACAACAAACCTGTCCAGGAATATTGGCAGGATATGAAATTTTGGTGGCCGCAAAACGAAACCATTATCGCTACACTATTGGCCTATACCTTAACAGGCAATGAAAAATATGCGCGCTGGCATAAAATGGTTCACGATTATGCTTATGGTAAGTTTCATGATCAGGAAAATGGCGAGTGGTTTGGTTATCTGCACCGTGATGGTTCTGTGGCGCAAACAGCAAAGGGCAACTTATTTAAAGGACCTTTCCATTTACCACGGCAAGAATGGTATTGTGCTACATTACTTGAGGAATTAGGTTATGCGCTGTAGTCATCGGCATAATACAAATTGAATATAGCGCTGAGGTATTAAACGTTCGGTTAATCGTTTAGGGTCAGAGCTCAAATGTTAATGGTCGGTGCGACACCAACCATTAGCATTGCACTTAAGTATAGCTTTAATAATTAAAGGTGAATCCACCCCCAAGCCCCATATCACTATCATAATGGGTAGAAACTGCAAGGTATTTCGTTAGTATATACCGGAGTCCGGCAGCATACTCTTTGTCGGTATTAACCATGAAATTGGCTCGCAAACGTTTAGATACCGGTATATCTTCTCTTCCCAGTTGAAACCTCAGTTTTCCATTACCGTCTATTCTGGCGTCGGCAACCAGCAACATGGGTAGGGTATAGGCAATACCGGCAACAATTGTTTTTCTGTTTTTTTTGTTGCTGAGCTGACCGAACATGTTGCGTTCATCACGTCCAAAGATATTTTTTTCATCAGGATTGAATTTTTTGTAATGGTAATCGAAACCTACATAGGGGAATAACCATTGATTTCGGCCAATGTACCTGCCGAGCATGGTTTCGCTTTCGTATCCCATCATGGCACTGGTACCCAAATGCCACATGGTATTGAGCGACCAGCGGGTTTGCGCCAACATCAACTGTCCGTCGCTGCCACTGCTCTCTATGCCCACGCGGCCCATTAGGTGTGGCATCCGGTCGTCCCAGAACAATTTGCGTTGGGCCAGTTTTGGATTGGGTACGTCAGGGTTGGGTGCAGAATTTTCATAGCTGAATACACGGCCCATTCCGCTCATCATGTGGTATAAAATGTGGCAATGGAAAAACCAGTCTCCCCCGGCCTCCGATGCAGCAAATTCAATGGTATCCCTTTCCATAGGCATAATATCGAGTACATTTTTCATTGGTGCATAGTCGCCCTGCCCGTTAATTACCCTAAAATCGTGGCCATGTAAGTGCATGGGATGACGCATCATACTGTTGTTATACAGGATGATTCTTAAGTTTTCTCCCTTTTTGATCAGAATCTTATCTGATTCTGAAACGGTTTTATTATCTAATGTCCACACATAGCGGTTCATGTTACCTGTAAGATCGAATTTTAGCGTTCTTACCGGGCCTTTTGGCAAAGTCGTTTTGTTGGGCGCGCGTAACATATTGTAATTGAGGGTAACGATGCCGGCTAATTCTGCTTCCATATTCATGCTCGGCATATCATCGGTTTTTGTCGTTTTTGTGCTGTTTTCATGCCCTGTAATTTCAGGATACATTACGGCGTTCATGTCCATGGTCTGGTTCTGCATTTTCATGCCCTTCATTTCTACCATGTTTCCGTTCATATCCATCATACCGTTCATCATTTTCATGCCCTCGAAATATTTGAGTTTTGACATTTTTCCTGCCGGTATCTTTTCGCCCTTGCCAAGCCATAATGATGCAGATTTGGTTCTGTCTTCGGGGATGACTAAAAACTCATAAATTTTGTTTTCAGGAATGGTGACCACCACATCATAAGTTTCTGATACTGCAATAATCAGCCGGTCTACGGCTACGGGTTCTACATCATTCCCATCGGTTGCAACCACGGTTATCTTTCCGCCAGCATATTTAAGCCAGAAATAAGACGATGCCCCGACATTGGCAATACGTAGCCTCACTTTATCGCCTGCCTTAAATTGGGGATAGGTATCTTCATTTTGCCCATTAATCAGGAATTTATCATAATAAACGTCACTTACATCCATGGCATTCATTCTTTTCCACTCATTGGCGACCTTGGTTTTGAAATTGCCTGCACGGATGGCCTCCGCATAACTTTGCGTAGTACCCTTTTGAATAGAAAACCAATCGGTAGCCGCATGTAAACTCCGCTGTACTTCCATGGGGTTCATATTGGTCCATTCGCTCAATACCAGCGGGATGGAGGGGATATTCCATTCCTCCTTTTTTTTGATGATTAGTGCACCATACATGCCAATTTGTTCCTGAAGTGCGGTATGACTATGATACCAATGCGTACCATTCTGCACAATCGGGAATTTGTAAAGGTGTGTTGTACCCGGTTTAATTGGCATCTGTGTCATATTGGGTACACCATCGTATCGGTTTGGCAAAAAAAGCCCGTGCCAATGCAAAGAGGTTTCTTCCTTTAAATTGTTGTGTACATAAATTTCTGCAGTATCACCTTCGGTAAAGGTGAGGGTAGGCATAGGGATGCTTCCGTTTACGGCAATGGCATGTTTTGGTTTGCCTGCGTAGGTTACGGTAGTATCTGCAACAAATAAATCATAGCGTACTGTTTGGGGAGGGTTCACCGCTGTCAGGGTTTTGATTAGCCCCAGGTCTGCTTTTGCTTTTTTGATGTTATCCAGCGTCGTGGAATTACCGTCCATATCCATGCCGCCCATATTATCCGTTTTTTGATGCTCCCTGCCTGGCATATCCAGGTGTCCGGTTTTGCTTTTTGGTGCATTTTCCTCTTTTGAAATCAGTTTCATGCCGCATTTTGGACATTTACCTGCTTTGTCAGCTACCACCTCCGGATGCATCGGGCAAGTATATTTTACAGCAGCTGGTTTTTCCTGTGCTGGCATTTTCATGCCTTTCATATCCTGGGCAGAAACCACCGTTGCGCAGCTCATTAAAATGCTGAATATTATCTTTTTCATCTGTTTATCATTAATGTTTTAAAAATTATTCCGTGGCAAAGCCACCTGTTTCTATTTTCTTCAGCTCTTCTTAAAGACGAGCTGCGATAACATTAATCCTACAGTTGAAAACTTTGGATCGATACCCTGATATCGGGATGTGGCAGGTAATAACGGTGTTGCTCAATCTGATGCGCTTTTATAGGAATAGTTATTCTTTCGGAAAACGTACAATGGCTTAGATGAATGGGAATTAATGCAGGAGCTACACTATTTATTTTTGTATCATCAGGTAACAGTTTAACCTGAACAAGAAGATTGTTGGATATGGTTTTACAACAGGAAGCTTCTTTTTCAATCACTTTTGCGAGACTGTTTTTGATTGAACCCTCAAAATTGATTTTGTGGTGAGCCCCGCCAAGATGTTGATGTATAACTTTATCCATAAATATGGAGCAGCCGAAACCAACTATGGTATTGAACAGGAATACAACAAGAAGGAATAGTGCCTTAGCTTTCATCGCATCACAAACCTATAGAAATCTACATCAGGAAGTTTATATAATTTTTGGTAAATCTTATATCATTATCTGAGGAAAGAAGAAAGAAAGGAAGGTAGCGCTAATTTGTCGGGCCGACAGATTAGCGCAAGGGTGTGGGTTAATTTTTTATTGTTTGATCTTTGGAATTGACAGTGAACCAGCGGGCAATAGCCTGATAAAGATCGTTATCGTCGGGTGTTTCATCAGTAGCCCAGGCGATAATGCCATCAGGACGTATTAATAAGGCGCTTAGTCCAAGTTGTTCTATCGCAGGGCCAGCAATGTATTTAATTTGATCACTATATCCATCTGCGTAACTTTTAAGCGAAGCATTCTCCTTAAAATCAAGCAGGATCCCCTTGCCATCACGCATCAGCTCACCAATTTTGCTGCCGTTTTCCAGTTCAAAATTTGGCGCGCTATGGCCTGTTAAAGGGTGGTGCCCATCGAGTTGGTAATGGGTATTAATGCCCCATACCCGTGCAGCAAAATAGGTGGCACCATCGCGGGTGTTCATCAGGTCGCGAAAAATGGCGTTCAGTGCCCGGGCATGAGGGTTTGGTTTCATAATGGCCACCTGTGCGCGCGACCAGTCCAAAACCTGTTCGCCAATGGGGTAGCGTTCAGTATAATAGCTGTCAAGTAAACCTTTGGGGGCTTTTTCATGTATAGTTGCGGCAAGTTTCCAGCCGAGGTTCATGGCATCGCCCAATCCAAGGTTAAGTCCCTGGCCACCCAACGGCGCATGAATGTGTGCTGCATCACCTGCCAAAAGTATTCGCCCGTTGCGGTAACTTGTGGCTTGTCTCGCGCGGTCGGTCCAGGTGGTGGCAATGTGCAGTTCACTAACCGTAATATCGGTATTCGATACCCGGCGCAATACGGCTTGTATATGTTCGCGCGTGATCGGTTTTTTGGAATGATGAAATGCCCCATGATCAAAATCCTGAATGATTACATAACCCGGTTGAGATTGCAGATACATACCTGTTGGGGTAACATTGCGGCCGGGGCTAAGTTTTTCAGGATCTAAAAGATCAACTTTAGTCGTATAACCCGTAAATTCCGGCTCCGTGCCCGCGAATTCGAAACCACCTGCTTTGCGTACAATACTTCGGCTTCCATCACAGCCTACAAGCCATTTACCCTGAAAAGACTGACCGCCAGATTGAACCGTTACGCCGTCATCGGTTTGATGAAAATCTGTAATCGCTTGTCCACGCCTGATGGTTACACCCAATGCTTCTGCGCGGCGGCTGAGTACCGTTTCCAGTTCCTCCATTTCAGAAATTAAACTGGTTTGGGTTGCACCTTTCAGGCGGTATTTCCACTGTGCGGTGTCGACATGGTCAGTGTAAAATACAATGCCGGCAAAATGTCCTCCCTGACTACGGCTTCCTTGTTGTAAGTGTGGATTTTTAAGGCGTTTATGGATCTCCAGTTCCGTTAGCAGGCCACGGCGGTGAAGCGCTTCAATAGTAGGCGCATTAAGACCTCTGATGCCGAAAGGAAGTTGCTTTAAAGGAGAGTGAGGATGCACAGCTTTTTCTAGTATCAGAACGGAGCATTTGGCCAGGGCCAGTTCGCAGGCGAGGAATAAGCCTACGGGCCCTGCGCCAGAAATGATGACATCGTGGATCAGGTGATGATCTGTTGGATTATGATTTTTGATTATCGTGTTCATATTTGAATGATTGAAACACAAAATTCAGAAATGTGGATAGATTAGGCTTGTACAAACGCGACAAAGTTGTTGCTTACCAATTGTTTGCCTTTCCTGGCTTTTCGGGCGAATGCCGCTGGTGTGGTACCGCTATAACGTTTAAATTCCCTGCTGAGATGAGATTGATCTGTGTAGCCCAGTTCATGCGCCAGGCGGGAAATGTTCATTTCAGGGTTGAGCCATAAATGATTCCGTACCTGCTCAAAGCGCATTAAACCCGACACATCTTTAACCGTATAACCAGACGATTGCTTGAAGTTTCTTTCCAGCGTACGTACTGTGGTATGTGCTGCTGTTGCCACCTCGCTTACCGGGATGGTGCCTTTTGCTTCCTGCATCGCGGCCCCTGCTTTAAATAACATACTGTCTACAGCGATCTGCGCCCGTGCATTCAATAAAAACTGCTTGATCTGTTCGATGGCTTCATCTATTTTACCATTATGAACCAAATCATTAAGCGTGGATTGAAGCCTGGCGATGGGATGCTCAAAAATGTGCACTTCTGCTTTACCGGATGGTAATCCGAGCAGATCAAATACCGTCCATGGAAAACACCTGACGGCCAGGATTTCCAGGCAGTTTTTAGTATAGAAATGAACAGGTTGATTGAGCAGGCCGATCATAAATGGTGATGGCAGTGGCTGTAATATTCCATCGTAAATAACGCTACAGCCGCTTCCGAAATGAAAAATAATTTCTGCATAACCATCGGGTATAACTTCGAAACCCGATGTTGCTGGCCCAAATTCTCTTTTGTTGTACCAGAAACATTTTATGGTATCCTGTAGTGCTTGAGGCGGTTCAAATTCTTGGTGCTGCATATGGGATATTTATAGCGTTATTAAAGAAAAAGGTTATTCCAAATTACAGGTTAAAAATTAAACCAGGGTTATTTTTGCTTTGGTTTATTCTTGTATTTACAAGAATCCTTGCAATTTAAGTGCTGGAAGCCGTTATTAACCCGAATTGTTGCAAATGGTGATAAAAGTGTTTGCTGTGCCATATCAGCCATTCTTTATAGGTCATTGGTCCAAAAGCGCCATGTATCTCGGTTTTTCCCGGTTCTAAGAAATACCGATCAAAATGATGAAGTTCTGTCATTAACTGCTGAATGGCACTATTCAGATCCGGGTGCAGTAATTTTTGCTGAGGTGTTCCGAATACTACATTCCTTGATATTTCTATAGTGGTGTAAACATTGGTTTGTTTGGCTTGATTTGCTTCTTCTTCCGAAACTTCACAGAAGGGCTTGTATTTGCCATTAGTGTATTGAACCTGGCCTATAAGATGTTCGACCATTTGCTGTGCTGTCATTTTTCCCCAAACAGCAGATGTGTTTGCCTGAAGTTTTAGAAACAGGCTTTCCAGATATTTCCGGTTTTTTGGTTCTATTATTTCGGTTAGCGGGTTCATATGTATTGATGGTGCAGGGTTTACAGGTAGGCTTGCCATACAAATATACATCATACATGGCCATGTCTTATTGGTCTACGGAAAAGTACTTTCTGTCGATGATTATTGCTTATTCAGACCGATACTGTTTTTTCGTTATTGGAGAGCTTAAATTTGTTTCAGCAATAAAAAAATGAAATGAAAAAAATATTGATGTTCTCCATCTTGCTCAGCATGGTTTTGTGTCAGCATTTATTCGGACAACATAGCGACCCAGATAAAATAAGGGTAGAAAACGCTATTGATAGTACCATCCGCTTAAAGATGAAAGAAGCCGGGATTGTTGGTGTCGGAGCAGCAGTTATCGTCAATAAAAAAGTAATGTGGACCAAAGGATACGGATATGCTGATCTGGAAAACAGGATTCTTTTTACCCCGGCAACGGTGATGAATATTGCTTCGATCAGCAAGACCTTTACGGGCGTGTGTATGATGAAGGCCATAGAAGAAGGTAAAATATCGCTTGATGAAGATATCAATACGTACTTACCGTTTAAAATCGTCAATCCAAATTTTCCGAATGAAAAAATAACATTGAGGCAACTGGCTACACATACTTCGGGCCTTACCGACCGTATGACGTTTTATACGGATAGCAATTATTTTTATGGGGGTGCCAGACCAGAACCTTTAGGGGAATTCTTGAAAAACTATTTTTTACCAGGTGGTAAACACTATTCAAAAGATAATTTTTTAAAATCAAAGCCCGGTACTTTTCGCGATTATTGCAATTACGGAGCCGCTTTGGCTGGTTACATTGTTGAGTTGAGAACAGGGAAAACATTAAATCAATATGCCAGGCAGAACATTTTCGGGCCATTAAAAATGACAAATTCGGGTTGGAGTATGGCAGAAGTTAATATAAAGAACCATGCCAGACTTTACAGAAAGGAAGGAGGTTTGATTAAGCAGGTGCCATTGTACGAAGAAATAGATTATCCGGCTGGGGATGTCCGCACTTCGGTTAATGAACTATCCAGGTTTTTTATCTGCTTATTGAATGATGGAAAATACAATGGGGTAAAAATTTTGAAAAAGCAAAGCGTTGATGAAATGCTGCGTTTTCAGTTTACAGAATCAAACAAGCCCGAAAATGTAATACCGGATAAGCTGAATTCAGGTATTTTTTGGGCAACAAAAATGGGAGGGACGAGGATCGGGCACAATGGAACGGATCCTGGTGTAAGAACGTTTATGCTCTCCGATCTGAAAAAAGAAATTGGTATCATATTATTCTTTAATACCTCACTAAGTGAAAAAGAAGAGCATATTTATTTTGATCTTTATCAGGAGATATATAAATGTGCTTTGCAGTTAAAAGAGGGGCAGCGCTGATCAGTCTAGCTCCGAATACTACACCACCGTTTATCTCCTGATCTCACCAATCTTTAAATGGTAAGAGGTTTTGGCTGGTTAGTGGTTTTATCGTGTTTTTTTATTTGTCGCCTCTGAGTTAATTTTCTGTCGTTTGCCCAAACTAATCATTGTAGCCCAATGGGCTGGTAGTCATTAAATGAGTGAATGTACAAGGTAGCATGATAGCGTTGATAAATTTCATGAGGTTGGAATCAGGTCTCATTTAATCAATGGGATTTTACTGATTTATTGGGTTAGGCTTAGAAGGTTTTGATTTCCGTAAATAATTTGCAAACACAAAAATTACAAATCCAAAAAGCCAGGTGGAAAATAGCACGATAAAGAAAATCTCTCTGATGGATGAGTGAAAGTATCCAGGCCGATAAAACAATCGGTTTAAGATGTTGATTTTCTCAATTAATGCATTTCGATCGAAGTTGTTCCTGATCTCGTTTAGCTGTTCCTGGTTTTTATCCCGAAAATGAAAAACATCCTGGGTTAGGGCCGATGGATTAATAGAAGATTCTATGTTGTATTTTTTCAATAGGGTATCCAGCTTTTTAAAAGAGTGTAGTAAAGAATCTTTGTTTAATTTATAAAGTAGCTTATATCGTTCTATAGCATTTTGTCGCTGTTGTTTTGCTACAGTTTGATCGTTAACCGGACTGATCAACAACTTGTTTTCGAGAAAAATGCAAATGTCATCATCATATTGCGGGTTGACTTCAGATCCTTTAAATATAATTTCAGTGCTGTCCTTTCTGGTCGTTTTTAGTATGAGCCTTTTCTGTAACTCTTTCTGATCAAAGCCCAGCAGTTCATAAGCAGAGTTGGTTGCACTTTTTAACTTTTCATAGGCTGAGGTAGGCATTTTTAAGGTGTCAATGCTGTAATATGTAGATTGCAAACTAAAGAGTTCCTTATTGGTCAGATCGTAAAAAACAGTATCCTTTACCTCAATTACCGGATAGGGTTTTGGATATAGGATATTGGTCACATTGAATAATGTTTCTGAAGAGTAGGAGCCGTAAGGATATAAAAAGGGATTTAAAACATTTAACAACGTTTTATCAGTGTTGAAATTTTTCTCGGATAGTTCCTGCTTAAGTTTAGCGTTCAACCCGAAACTATAACTCATAAAGAAGCTTAATGATAAGAAGACTATTGGAAGCAGGATTGCTCCAATTTTAAGTAGATTTTGAGTATTGTATTGTTGTCTGGAATGATTGCGTATCAGTAAAATAAGAACCGTCAGTAAAAATATGCCGGTTACAAAGAAGTGAGAAATAGATACGTCGTCGTAAAATTTGAATCGGTAAAACTCTGTGTAGATATTTATTTTTTTTAGACCTGTAAACTTAAAATAACCATATATAAAGTAAGCTAAGTGTATTAACGTAAGTACAAGGACAGATTTTAAGAGAAACTTTTTTAGATTATTGTTCATATTGCGTAATGCAGGCTATAGTGGCTAATGTTTTTCGGTTTGATAAGATGATGAAGCTTTGCCTAAACTTGATTTGAAACATCACCCCGATGTATTTTTGATCGCTGTTGTTATGGCCTCGCTTTTTCTTTCGCTATGGTAAAGTTGTCCAATTAAATTTTAATTTATGCTAAAATAGTTTTTTATTTGTTAACGATTGGCTTGGTCATGCTTTTGTCTATGTTGATTAATGTTAATTTCTATTCCAAATTGTCAAACAGTCAACTTTTATTTTGCTACATATCTTCAATAGTCAAAAAACCGAAAACATATTTATCCTCAGTAACCACCTGGTGAGGATACTGATAGGGTAGAGTTAATTCCAGCTGAAAATTGTAAGTCTTGAATTATCGGATGAGTAATTGTGAACGCAACAATATTAAGGTTAAGGGCATTTACGGTAGTGTTTTTTAACTAAAAATAAAAACAAATAGCGCAAAACTTTGGGACTTAGAATATTAAAAACGTAGCTGTATGTTAATGGTTGGATTTTAGTCAAAAAATGATTTAAGGTCATCTTTTAATGATTACCCCGTAACAGAAAAAGCTTCCATTTCTGAAAGCTTTTCGTTCGATTTTTTTGGAGTACTCGGGGCGGGAATCGAACCCGCACGCCTTTGAAAGCACAGGATTTTAAGTCCTGCGTGTCTACCAGTTCCACCACCCGAGCATTAGCCGCTACCGATCTCCATCGGTTTGGTTAACTT
>Ga0163161_10000390_pt1 | contig 36791 bp, 31 predicted proteins | sample S45metaG_FD_129847 | JGI IMG/M metagenome (GOLD analysis project Ga0163161, IMG submission 129847) | Switchgrass rhizosphere microbial communities from Kellogg Biological Station, Michigan, USA - S4-5 metaG | ecosystem: Host-associated > Plants > Roots > Rhizosphere > Soil | place: USA... | reverse complement strand
GCATTAGAGTATTTACAATAAATTAATTTAAATGAATATTTCACCAAACTCTGTAGTAGCGTTAACTTACGAATTGCATACTACTAACGAAGAAGGACAACAAGTTTTTGTAGAAAAAGCTGACGAACAAAATCCTTTAGTATTTTTATATGGCGTTGGCATGATGTTGCCTAAATTTGAAGAGCATTTAACCGGTTTAAAAACTGGTGATGAATATGGCTTCGAGCTATCTGCAGCAGATGGTTACGGTGATATCGATCCAGGTGCTTTTGCCGACCTTCCAAAAACGATGTTTACTGAAGCTGGTGGCGAATTGCCAAATGTAGGTGATGTAATTCCTTTACAAGATAACAATGGTAACCAGTTTAGAGCAGGTGTTACTGCTGTTCACGACGAAACCATTTCAGTAGATTTAAACCACCCGATGGCTGGTAAAAACTTAATGTTTAGCGGTGTGATTTTAAATGTTCGTGAAGCTACTCAAGATGAATTGGCTCATGGTCATGCTCACGGAGCTGACGGTCATTCTGGGCACTAATTATAGATGAGCGATTTCAAGGAAGTCAGGTTTTAAATAGCAAATTGCCGTTTAAACCTGACTTCTTTCGTTGATGTCCATGTTTTAATCTTGAAAAACCTCATCTAAAATGAGTTTAAAACCAGGTAGAATCGTTGTGGTTACCTCTTCACCCTCGGTGAGCAGTTTTGTTGGTTGAAACTTGCCATTATCATCAAGGATATACCTGAAAAATGTTTTTTCCGAAGGGCTTACAATCCAGTATTCTTTAACACCTGCTTCTTCATAAACCTCATATTTGTTGATCAGTTCTTTTTTATTGTTGCCAGGCGATAAAATCTCGACAACAATATCGGGTGCACCTATGCACCCACGTTTATCAAGCTTAGTTGGATCGCAAACTACCACAATATCGGGTTGAACTACGGTGAAAACTTCTTTGTCATCTTGAGTTTTCTTTGCTAAACGGACATCAAAAGGGGCGGAATAGACATGACACGGTTTCCCTTTGAGTATATTGTATATAGGGACAAAAATGTTGGCTGAAATTCCTTGATGAATTCGAGATGGAGTAGGGCTCATCTTGAAAATGTAACCTTTGATAATCTCTAAGCGCTCTTCAAATTCGAAGCACATATAATCGGCATAACTGTAAGTCGTAGAAAAATCGACCTCGTTGAGGGTTTTAATTGGAGGTTGCTCCTCTTCAGTAGGATATGGCTTGATATTTTTCATATGAGGTATTTAACCAAATATACTAAATATCTTAGTTTTTTTTCTAAAAATCGATCTTCAAACGCAGTCCGCCATTGGTGAGGTTAAGATTTTCTTTGGAAAAAGTTTTCATTGGCAGCCTTAAAAAAGGCTCAATGGCAATATTGTTCTTTTTGGATATTTTTTGTTTATAACCTAAAGAAAAATTATAAAATCCGATGTATTTATCGGGATCTATATTGGCTTCGGGCTGTGGTTCGGTCGTTTTTTCTTTCACAATCAATGTCTTAGAATCTGCATAGCCATTTACTGTAGGAGAAGAAAAACTTTGTACCTGATTTACAATGTAGTTGTTCTGCTGCGAATTGTTTATAACGGCCAGTGCAGAAACCCCTATATTGGTGTAGAGCTTATCACTTATGTTGTATTTTAATTCTAAAGGAACATTAATTCCACGCACTTTAGCATCAACCGATTCGAGGTTTTTGCCAGATAGGGTTTGTGGTGCAGAAGCGTTTAACGATTCGGTGGTGCTAATAGAAGCATAAGAAACGCCAGAACTTATTGATAATTTATTGGCAATGGCATACGATAAAGAAAAGCCATAGTTCATGGTTACTTTATTATCATTACCCATTGCTGGCGCAATATACACATCAGGCTGCCATTTAGAATTCTCGTTTGTTTTTGATGGTGGTTTTTGTTGATTTGCATAAGTATCCAGGGCAAGCAGTTTTTCAAAACTTGTTTGCGCAATGGGTTGAGGTTTCTTCTTTTCTGTTAAAATATCAAACTGTTTTGTTTTCAGGTTTGAAAGATTAGCACCCGCAAGCTTATTATCTAAAAGGTTATTGTTTACAGGAGCCAATTGCGCTGATGTATTAATAAACGGATAACTGGTCTGTTCTGTTAATACTATTGGTTTTGTGTTTTCCGTAATTTTGGCTGGACGATTTGCCGCTAGGTTATTTACAGGGTTTGTACCACTATTTAATGAGGTAGGATTGGTTTTAGTTTCAGTAATTGCATCTGAATTCTCATCTGCTATAGCATTTTGCTGAGCTTTAGGTTTAGTTACTGCAATATCTTTTTTCTGATCGCTATTGTTTTGCGCAAAAAATACACCTCCAAAGATCAAAATCAAGGCAGCAGCAGCCCACAAAGGCCAAAAAGCGATGCCTCGTCTCTTATTTTTTTTCTCCGAAAAGCGCTCCCAAGCACCATTAAGGTATGTTTCCTCATGGTTTTGGAGTTGCGCGGTGATATGCTCAATTAATTCCTTATCCATTTTTTTCGTATGAATTAACCATGGTATTTAGGTAAAGGGTACGTAACTTATTTTTAGAACGTGTAAGGTAAACACGACTGGAACTTTCGGGAATGTTTAACATCTTCGAAATTTCATCGTGGGCAAAACCCTCAATTTCATATAAGTTAAATACCAGTCTCTGCGTATCTGGTAAGTGATTTAGTAAATTCAAAATATCATTAACGTGTAGTTCCGAAGCAACCGAAACCTGGGTAACCGGATGTTCACTTTCTGCTAAATCATCAACATAAAACTGAACTTTCGAGCTCCGTATCTTGTCTATTGCCGTTCGCGAAGCAATCTGGGCAATCCAGCCTTTAAACGATCGCTGTAATTCTTCCGGATTTTTTGGTGCTTTGAAGCCGCCAACATGTTTAAAAATCTTGATAAAACTGTCATTTACAAGCTCTTCGCTGTCAGAAGGGTTTTTCGTATACCTTAAAATTATGCCCATTAAATAGCCATAAAATGATTTATACATCATTTCTTTACAGCTATTGTCGTTTTTTACACAGCCTTTTAAAATTTCCTCAAAACTGAGTATTTTTTTTATCACCCCTGTAAAGGACTATTTATTAAAGGTTTATCATGATTAATTATTGCAAATTTAAGAAAATAACACCACCCAATTTTTTGAGTGGTGTCAATTTTCGTTTTCACAGGTAGAGTGAAATATTTTTTATTTGTTTGTCATCACTGATAAGCCAACTCCTGTACTATCGGTTTTGCTCGATAAGCCTTTAGCCCAGATGGTATAAATTTTACCTTTTTCGATTTTAACGGCCGGTAAACTCACTTTAACTGTTCCGCTCTGCTTTAATTGGAAAGTATAGCTGTCATTTGGTGCAATATTGCTAAAAGTGGTGAACTCTTTAAACGCTTTTGCGGTAAATAAAGGTGCATCAGTGCCTGCAATTGCTAAATCAAATGGGGCAGAACCCGGACTTAAGTTTACGAAACGAACTTTAGCCTTATCAGTTTCAGGTGCTTTTAAATCATCTTCAAGGACTAAAAGTTTTGTTGATTTTAAAGTATCTACTACGAAAACCGAATAAAATGATCCTTCTTTTAATGTAGCTTGGGCTGTGGTTAAATATTTTAAAGAGTCTTTTTTAGCAACCCCCACCAACCTTGTTCCTGGATAAGCTGCATAGTATCCTAAATCTTTAGTGTAGGTAAAGCTGTTTATTTTTTGGTTATCCAAGATAAAATCCAAGGCGCCTGTTCCAGGTGATGCATGAACAAAGCCAATACCAGCCGCTTCGATAGGGTCGTTATTAAAATCTTTTTTACAAGCCGTAATGGTTAAAACTATTGCTAAAAGAGAGAGTATAATTTTTGTAGTGCTAAAATTTTTCAAATTCGTTTTCATTTTAATGTTTTAAATCAATTTTTTGAACAAAATTGGTTAATGGCCATTAACGCTTTTTCTTGTAAAACGATTAATGAGATGAAAACGCTACAGCAGGTGTATTTTTTTATAAAGAAAAAGCCACATGGAGTGCATGTGGCTTTTAAATCGATATTTTAATTGAAGAATTAAGAATACATTTCTGCTCTTAGTTTGGCAACATCGCTGCTGTTGATATATTCATCGTAAGTCATTAACTTATCAATTGTGCCTTTTGGTGTAATTTCTATAATGCGGTTGGCAACGGTTTCGGTTAACTGGTGATCTCGTGAGGTAAACAATATCGCACCTTTAAAATCTTTCATGCCATTGTTCAATGCCTCGATAGATTCCAGATCCAGGTGATTGGTTGGCTCATCAAACATTAACAGGTTGGCTTGCTGTAACATCATTCTAGAGAACATACAACGCATTTTTTCGCCCCCCGAAAGCACTTTTACGTTTTTAAGTACCTCTTCGCCCGAGAATAACATACGGCCTAAAAAGCTACGTACAAATTGCTCATCTGCATCGGTACCAGAGTACTCGCGTAACCAATCTACCAGGTTTTCATCTTTACCGGCAAAATATTCGGAGTTATCGTTAGGGATATCTGCAGTGCTAATGGTAACACCCCATTTAAATTCTCCTCTGTGGTCTGTATCTCTGCCCGTTAAAACATCATAAAATGCTGCAGTAGCTAAACTATTCTGAGATAATACAGCGATTTTATCACCCTTATTTACCATAAAGGTAATTTTGTCGAACAAAACACCATCATTTCCATTTTTGCCCAGGTTTTCGACCTGTAAAATCTGGTCACCAGCCTCACGGCCAGTATTGTTGAAGATAATAGCCGGATATTTTCTGCTTGATGCTTTAATTTCAGTGATATCAATCTTATCTAAGGCTTTTTTACGGGAAGTTGCCTGCTTTGATTTAGATGCATTTGCACTAAACCTGCGGATAAATTCCTGTAACTCCTTCACCTTATCTTCCATTTTTTTGTTCTGGTCGCTGCGCTGTTTTAACGCCAACTGGCTAGATTCGTACCAGAAGGTGTAGTTACCGGTGTAAATGCTCATTTTAGCGAAATCGATATCTACAATGTGCGTACATACTGCATCTAAAAAGTGCCTATCGTGAGATACAACCAATACAATATTCTGGTAATCGGCCAAAAAGTTTTCTAACCAGGCAATGGTTTCGATATCCAAATCGTTGGTAGGCTCATCCAGTAATAAAATATCCGGATTACCAAATAACGCCTGTGCCAATAACACACGTACTTTCTGCGTATTATCTAGCTCTTTTAGTAATTTATGGTGGTTATCTTCGGTAATGCCCAAATTACTTAACATGGTTGCCGCATTGCTTTCCATGTTCCAACCATCCATTTCGGCAAAAAGATTTTCAAGCTCTCCGGCACGTTCGCCATCTTTCTCCGAGAAATCTTCTTTCATATAAATGGCATCTTTCTCTTTCATGATGGCATAAAGTTCTTTATGACCAATCATTACGGTTTCTAATACCGAAAACTCATCAAATTCGTAGTGGTTTTGTTTTAAAACCGCCATTCTTTCTCCTGGAGTAAAAGCAACACTACCAGAAGTTTGGTTTACCTCTCCCGATAAAATTTTTAGAAAAGTAGATTTACCTGCGCCGTTAGCCCCAATTACGCCATAGCAGTTGCCCTGGGTGAATTTTAGGTTAACATCTTCAAATAATGTGCGTTTGCCGTATCGTAACGATAAATTAGAAACTGAAATCATGCTATAATTGAAATAAGCGGCAAAGATACGCAAAAAGGTTGAGGGTAAAAAGACAGAAGGAGTAAAGGTTGGGATTAATAATTTGAAAATGAAGGTTGAGGGTGGGAAGGCGTTTGATTGTTGGAGGGGTTGGAATGGAGGGTTCCGTTCTTTTTTTGGGTAAGCAGGCCCGTTATCCGCTTTATCCCGATAGAAAAATCAGGATGCCCGCTACTACCGGGTTTATTTTACAAAGAGGAGAAGCTTTTGGCTAATGACTTAAAAACCAAAGCCTTAAATTAACAAGATTAATACATGGTTATTCAGTCTTTTTCTCCATGTAATTTTAGTATTTTAGTAATACACACACAAAATGAAATCAATATGAAAAAATTAACACTAGGCATTATCATGTCTACTATTTCCGTTGTGGCTCATGGCCAAGAATCACAGTATAAATATAAAGTTGATTTTTTTGGCGATACCATTCTGGTCGATTCGAAAGATAACACCATCGGTAAACAGAAGAAAGACTTTTTTGGCAATACCATCATTGTAGATAAAGATGGTAAAACCATCGCCAAGCAAAAGCAGGATTTTTTCGGCAATACAATTTTAGAAAATGAAGCCGGAAAAACCGTAGGTACACAAAAGAAAGATTTTTTTGGCAATAAGGTATTAGAAAGTGAACGTGGTCAAAACCTGGTGCCGAAGCCATTAAGTGGTTTGGTTCCCGGTGATGGGAAAACAGAAGTGGCCATCAAACAAAAAACGGATATCTCCGGTAATATCGTTTTTGAAAACGACCGTGGTCAGATCTTAAATATTTATAAAACAGATATTTCGGGCAATATCATCATAGAGGATGGCAATGGTAAGGTAATAGGCAAACAGAAAAATAATATTTTTGGCGATACCGTTGTTGAAGATGAACATGGAAATGTATTGGCTAAATATAAAAAAGATGTTTTTGGTAATACAGTTATAGAAGACGTTAACGGTAAGAAGATGGGGATTTTTAAAACCGATATTTTTGGAAATAAATCTTTTGTTCCAGAACATTAAATAAATATACCTCGTAGGTTTAATTCGTACTTAAATTGCTTTATGGTCACATTAAGGGCAGCGCCGTTTAAAAAACTGCGAGGTTTATTTATTAGGCAGTGGGTTTTGCGTTAGGGATTGTAAGGGGGCAGTGCCGATCCTTCATCGGTACCGCAGCGAAGCGGAGCCCTGAAAAAGCCCGACCCTTGCGCAGCTTGGGTAACGCCCAAATTAGTTTGCTTACCTCTCAGGTTTCAAAAAATGTGAGATTTTGTTTAATAAAAAATATATTTTCGTTTTATGCAAAAAGATCTCTTGCTAGATACCATAAAAACAACCCTTCAGAAAAGCAAAGTGGAAAAATTAGCCGCAATTGCTTCAGAAGATACCTTTTCGGTAAAAGAGCTGATCGATTTAAGTTTTTATCATGATGAACAGATTGGTTTCAGGGCCGCATGGATTTTAGAGAATGTATTTACTAACCATCAGCAGAGATTTCTGCCTTACGTATTTTATTTTTTAGAGAAATTTCCGCAACAAAGCAATTTGTCGGCATTGAGGCATTATGTAAAAATCCTGGCCTTTATGACGAAGGAAAATGCCGCTATGGAAATTAAGAAGATTCTTGCCGGTTATGAAACCGATCATTTGGTGGAGGTTGTTTTTGCCTGGTTAATTGATGATAAGATTCCTGTAGCCGTAAAATCACATTGTTTAAACATTTTGGCCAATTTAAACAACAAACATAGTTGGATAAGAGAAGAACTTTTACAAACCATGGATTTCCTGGTGGATAAAGAAAGCATTGGCTTTTTTGCAAAGGTTAAACAGATCAGGAAACAGTTGGCCGTTCGCAGTTAACAGTTGGCAATTCACAGTTTGAAGTTTTCAGTTAGCATAGCGTCAAATCTTTTGTTAGAGTTCGAATTTCTCTCTCTTTCAGCTTTAGTCTTTCAGCTTTTAGCTATTTTTACCAAATGAGTACAACCTACGATATCATTTCAAAAGTTATAAAAGAACGTCGCAGTATTTTCCCTGCAAGCTATATAAAAAAAGAAATTCCGGTTGAAGTGATCAACCAGATTTTAGAAACTGCCAATTATGCCCCAACCCACAAGTTAACCCAGCCCTGGCGTTTTGTCGTAATCAGAAAAGCGGGATTAACAAAACTTGGTGAAGAACTGGGTAAATTATATAAGGAATTGGTTAGTCCGCAACAGTTTTTACAGAAAAAGTACGACAGCTTTGCCGAAAAAACGAGTCAGGCTGATTGCATCATTGCCATCAATATGCAGGTGAGTGGTAAAATACCCGAATGGGAAGAATTAGCAGCAGTTGCATGTGCTGTTCAAAATATGGCTTTAACTGCTGAAAGTCTGCAGGTTGGCGCTTACTGGAGCTCCCCACCTTTAATTGATGATTTAGGGGACTTTTTAAGTCTGGGCGAAAATGAAAAGTGCATCGGCTTATTTTACATGGGCTATCATAACGAAAAACCCTGGGCGCCAAACCGAACTTCGATGGAAGAAAAGGTGAGGTGGATTGAAGATTAGTCAAATGTATTCGTCATCTCGACTGGAGCTTAGCGGAATGGAGAGATCTTTGAAGCAAATATTGAAACGAAATTTTAAAAGATTTCTTCCCGAATTTCGGGATCGAAATGACGATCCTTCTATTTATTTAATATTATGCTAAGTCCGTTGGATAATTATTTCGAGCAAAAAGACGAACCACTTAAAGGCTGTATACAGTATTTAAGGTCGTTATTAATGGGCTATGCTGATATTACAGAGCATTGGAAATACGGAATGCCTTTTTATTACCATAAAGGAAAAATGTTCTGCTATCTTTGGACACACAAAAAACTCCATCAGCCTTACATCGGTTTAGTTGATGGGAATAAAATTGAGCACGAAGATTTGTTGCAGGAGAAAAGAGCCAGAATGAAAATTTTATTGATCAACCACCTCGAAGATATCCCCAAAAAGAAAATTGAATCTATTTTAAAACAGGCCTTTGCCTTAAGGAAATAGTTTGTCTTCCTTTTAATCATCCGTTTTACATTTCCCATTACTATATGTCTGCATTAAAATCTAAACTTTATCAGCTTTGCTTAACTTTTATTCAAAATAGGATAGAAAATATTGAATACTCGCTGCAACAGGCCAGGCAAGCTTCGAATGATGATACAAAAAGCAGTGCCGGCGATAAATACGAAACTACGCGCGAAATGATGCAGCAGGAGATGGACCGCAACAGTAAATTACTGTACGAAGCCGGACAACAGAAAATTGCATTACAGCAGATCGAAAATGTAGAATCAGATCGCCTGGTTAAAAACGGAAGTTTGGTTTTAACCTCAGAAGGTAATTTTTATATCAGCATCAGTGCAGGAGAACTTAATACCGATGGGCAAAAATTCTTTGCAGTATCACAGGCTTCGCCAATCGGCAGGTTTTTGATTGGAAAAGCAATAAATGAAAGCTTTAAGTTTAATGGTAAAGATTATTTAGTGAAAGGCATATTATAAAAAGTCGTCATCTCGACTGGAGCATAGCGGAATGGAGCGATCCGTCTAGGAAGATTTCTCGACTTCGTTGCACTGCGCTCGAAATGACGACAATTTATTATAGCGATCTTCTTAAACTTCGCGAGCTATCTAATTCCCATTCTCTGTGCAAAAGCTGGTACCAAATAAGTCTTTACATCCGAATAAGGAATAAATACTACAATCTGCCCTTGTGCATAACTCGCTACTTCATATGGGTTGTACATAAAAGCAATCCCATTCGCATTGAAATAAAAATTTTTGTTCGGTTTTATAAAGTCATCAAAAAGAACAGTGCTCAGTGCATCTTTAGCTTTAATGTTATATTCTTTGCGAAGATTACGTTCTAAAATACTTTGTAAGGTATTCGAATCTATTTTGATGATATCGCTCAGCACCAACTGTTTTTTGTTTTTTACATCTAAACAGAACATTATGCTGCTGTAATTGCCATGCGCACCACCGGTGTAAGCATCAGCAAGGAAATCGATTACTACATAGCCATTATCATTAAAATTAACCGATTGCTGGCTGTTATTGGTGTAGTTCATCCATGCCTGGAAATCATCGCCACGGCTATTTTTTGATTGCTCGGTAACCTGGGTCTTATAATCTTTAAAATAAGCAGTGGCTATATTTTTAAAGCCAATAGAACGGTCAACAGTAGATTTTACACCCGATATTTTTTTAAGCTCCGAGTTTAGCCAGTTGCCAAATCCATCATTGTTTTTGCTTTCCAGGTATTCAAAACTGATTTCGGCTGCAGGCGATTTTGGCTGATTGGCAAACGCTTTAAGCGAGTCTTTGTAAATCCCGGCAGTGAATGGATAACTGCCCTCAGGATACTTTTCTGTTAAGGCTATCGGGTATTTTTTGGTTTTATCACCACTTTCCCAATTGCCATTAAAACCATTTCCATTCCATTTTAAGGCTAAATGTGGCGATTTAAAGTTCTGTGTGAAGTATGATTCATAAAAACTGTATTCAGTAAGTACAAGGCTATCTTTCCCGATTAAAGTATCGGTTGATAGATTAAGCCACGAGCCATCATAGTAATAGGTACCACTTACATCATTATCAACTTTTTGCAGATGCATCACTACTTTTTTGCCTGCAATGGTACCTTCCAATCTCTTGTAAAAACTTTCTGTAAGTTCGGCCTTTGCATTCGCTGTACTATCATTAGTAGTTTCAGCGGTATTGGCTCCATTTTTAGGGTTGTTACAGGCAGATATGATCAGTAATCCGGAAAGGAAACAAAGCAGATAATATTTCATAGAGATGCTATAAGGTTTTAATGTTGTAAGTTTTAATACTGAAAGGTTGTGTTTAACCTTCCAACATTCAAGCACTTTAAACTTTAAACCTCTTTGCTATGATTTTGTTTTATTAAAACTCTTGTTAATACTGTAATATAGGTTTTTAGCAGTGTATCTTCCCGGATCAATTATTCTCCTAATGGTGTAAAGCGGATAATTTTCATCCCGTGCTGTTGAAAGTATAAATGCTGCTTTAAAACCATGCTCTTTTAGCTTGTGTAAAGTTGAAGCTTTAAAAACACCATAGGGATAAGCGAAGTACGCTACTTTTTTTCCTGTAATTTGTTCCAGTTTTTTTGTTGGCTCATCAATTTGAGTGGTCCAGTCGGCATCGGTAAACTGCGCAAAATTTTTATGATCGTAGGTATGGCTGGCAATCGTATTTCCCTCGTCGGATAATTGTTTTATCTGTTCTTTAGTCATATAGTTGATCCGCCCTTTTCTGCCGATCGATACCGTCATAATAAAATAAACGCCTTTGAAACCATATTTTTTCAATGTTGTATTTCCAATGGTAAATTGATCTTCATCTGTATCATCGAAAGTAATCATGATTGGCTTTTCAGGTAGCTTAGCGCCATATACCAGATAATTGTACAGCTGATCGGGTAAAATAGAGTGGTAACCGCTATCCGCCAGCATTTTCATGTGGTCTTTAAATTTATCGGGGGCTATAATATCATCATGGGCCCTTTTGCTATCGCTGGCAATGTTATTCCTGATCTGGTGGTAACACAAAACCGGAACTTCCCTACGGGCCAAAATGGTTTTGTTATCGGCTGGTTTAGTATTTGCCGAATCTATTTTAACTTCTTCTGTAGTAGCTTTTGCAGCAGTTTTTCCTTTTGCAGCATCAGATGATTGGCACGAAACTAAAAATAATGTAGAAGCAGCACCTAAGAGCAGAAAATTCTTCATATTCATTCAATAACGTTGTACGTCTAATTAAAAGCTGTTTTTAATGCTATTGCTTAATGTTTTAGGCGACCAGTAACCACTGGCAATAATCCTGCGGATCGTAAACAATGGGTCTTTTTCATCACGTTTGGTCGATAATTGATAAGCCATTCTAAAACCACGTTTTTTAAGCTCCGGAATACCTTCTGCATTCCACAAACCAAAAGGATAGGCAAATTCCGTCATTTTTTTACCTGTAATTTCTTCCAGTTTTTTGGTTGGTTTATCCAATTGCTCTTCCCAATCTTTACCTGCATATTTTTTAAAGTTTTTATGATCATAAGTGTGGCTGCCGATCACATTTCCTTCATCCGAAAGTTGTTTAATCTGCTCTTTGCTCATGTAATCTACAAATTTGCCTTTTTTGCCGATGGAAACGGTCATGATGAAATAAACCGCTTTATAGCCCAGTTTATCTAAAGTAGGGCGCACAATGGTAAACTGATCCAGGTCAGTATCGTCAAAAGTTAGCATAATGGGCTTGCTCGGTAGTGCAGCACCAGTGTTCAGGTAGGCATAAAGCTGATCTGGTAAAATGGTATGGTAGCCACTATCGGCCAGCATTTTCATCTGGTCTTTAAAGTTCTGGATTTCTACAATATAATCTTTACCTACTTTGCCATCAGTTGGTTTCCAGTTTCTTACCTGGTGATAACATAAAATAGGTACCTGTTTTCTCGCTAAAATGGTTTTAGCATCAGCAACTTTTATTTTCGAAACGTCAACTGGTGTTCCTGCACTTGTAGCTGTTTTGGAAGCTTGTGTGGCAGAATCTTTAGTCGTGGCGTTTTCTGTCTGAGATTTAGATTGGCAGCTGGCAATTAAGATTACTCCGGCTGTTATTAGGGTTAAAAAGCTGTATTTCATTATGTGGATATATAGCTACAAAACTATAAAATCCGTCAATTATTTAACTATCAAAATAGATTGTGTTAATAATTATTTTCCGGTGCATAAAATTGAGCTAACTATCGCTTTTATTACATATTGAAGCCTGCTTAATATACTTTAATTAAATAATTTAGCAGCTCAAACAAATTTTGATGAATAAACTTTATAAACTCCTGCTGTGTGCGCAGTTTTTATCCTTAACTGTAGCTGCACAAAACAAAACATTTACCTTAACCGAAAATATTCAGCTGCAGCCTAAAGCAAATTATCAGCTTGCATCGCGTTTTTCGCCAAATAAGTTGAAAAAAATGGTTTATTCTACAGCTGTAGACCCACATTGGTTAAAGTTGAGCAACCGTTTTTGGTACACTTTCGAAAGCCCGAAAGGGAAATTCTGGTATCTTGTAGATCCTGCATCGAAAAGCAAAAAGCAGATGTTTGATAATGCTAAACTGGCTGCTGATATTACCCTGATTGTTCGCGATCCCTTCGATGCCGAACATTTGCCGCTTGAAAACCTGAAATTTGCAGCCGATGAAAAAAGCATTTCTTTCGAAATCAAAAGCACAATTGATGAACTAAAAAAAGACAGAAAAGACAAAAAAGCTGCAGATTCTATGCAGAAGAAAATATTTTCTTTCAAATACGAACTGGCCAGTGCGAAATTAACTGAGGTACCGAACTTCAGTAAGCCAAAGCCAAAACCATCATGGGGATCGGTAGCGCCCGATTCATCGGCCATTATCTTTTCCCGCAATTACAATCTGTATTGGATGGATAAAGACAACTACAAAAAAGCAGTCAAAAATGAAGATGACAGCACGATTGTAGAACATCAGCTCACTAAAGACGGTGTTAAATTCTATTCGTATGGAAGCGATGGCGATGGCGAGAACAACGTAGAGAACGAAAAAAACAATAAAAAACGCCGCGGTGCTTATGTACTTTGGTCGCCGAACTCGAAATATTTTGTATTGGACAGAACCGATTCGCGTAAGGTTAAAGACCTTTGGGTAATTAACAGTGTTACACCAGGCCGCCCAACGTTAGAAACCTATAAATATCAGATGCCGGGAGAGGCTGAAGCCCCTCAGGATGAAGTTCTGTTGTTCGATTTTGCTGCAAAATCTTATAAAAAATTGAGTGTCGCTGCATTTAAAGATCAAAGTGTTTCGGTTTGGAGCAAACCATCATTGAATAAAGACCGTGATAACGAATTCCGTCCATCTATTTGGCTGGGCAACGATAGCAGGTTCTATTTTTCACGTACCAGTCGCGATTTAAAACGTATCGACATTGGTACGGTTGATATTGCTACCGGAAAAGTTACGCCTTTAATCGACGAACGTTTTAATACCTATGTTGAAGTTAACCGCCCAGGTTTGGTAAATGATGGCAATGAACTGATTCATTGGAGTGAGCGCGATGGTTGGGCACATTTTTATCTTTTTGACGGAAATGGGAAGCTGAAAAATCAGATTACAAAAGGTGCTTTCCACTGCGAGAGTATCGTAAATATCGACGAGAAAAGACGTATCCTTTATTTTACGGCAAATGGCAGGGAAAGTAAAGAAGATCCTTACTACTTACACCTATACAGCATCAATTTTGATGGCTCGAACATGAAATTGTTAAATGCAGGTGATTTTGACCATGTGGCGAATATGAATGATAACAATACTTTCTTTGTTGATAATTATTCGAGGGTAAATACTGCACCAAAAGCGACACTTTATGACGGAACGGGAAAGAAAGTGATGGATCTTGAAACTACTGATCTTTCATTATTAATAGCAGCAGGTTACAAATTCCCTGAACCTTTCAAAGTAAAGGCTGATGATGGGATTACCGATCTGTACGGCGTAATGTACAAACCTTTCGATTTCGATCCGAATAAAAAGTATCCGGTTATCGAATATGTTTATCCAGGCCCACAAACCGAAGCGGTAAATAAAGCTTTTAGCAAAAGCATGGACCGTACCGAGCGTTTAGCTCAATTTGGTTATATCGTAATTACAGTAGGTAACCGCGGCGGAAACCCTTCACGGTCTAAATGGTACCATACCTATGGTTATGGCAATCTGCGTGATTACGGTTTGGCAGATAAGAAAACAGCTATTGAGCAACTGGCAGCCAAATATTCGTACATCGACGAATCGAAAGTGGGCATTACAGGCCATTCTGGCGGCGGATTTATGTCAACAGCTGCTATGTTAGTGTATCCTGATTTCTTTAAAGCTGCGGTTTCGAACGCAGGAAACCACGATAATAGCATTTACAACCGTTGGTGGAGCGAAAAACACCATGGGGTAAAAGAAACCATTTCGTTAAAAGGAGATACCTCGTTTAAATACAGCATTGATAAAAACCCGGATCTTGCCAAAAACTTAAAAGGGCATTTGTTGTTGATGCATGGCGATGTAGATAATAATGTGCATCCGGCAAATTCTATCCGCGTGGCCAATGCTTTAATGAAAGCTGGTAAACGTTTCGATTTCTTGATTATTCCAGGTCAGCGCCATGGTTTTGGAGATATGACTGAGTATGCGTTCTGGAAGTTGGCCGATCATTTTAACAAATATTTAATTGGCGATTTTTCTGAACCGAGCGATGTTGATTTAGTAGAAATGGACAGAGATATTGAGCAGAACGGAAAATAGTTTTTAATACCAGAGTTATTACTATGGCCTGTGGAAACGCAGGCCATTTTTTATAACGATAGCTAATTTCCTTGCCATGGTTTGTGTCCTCACAAACCATTTTATAATTTTTTGGAAAGCAAGGCCAGGTAACTCTTCGGTTATTTCAGTCCTGCTATTGCCTATAGTCCCGATTTGAATTTTCTTAAATACAATATTGGTTTAAATGGGGAGTGATTTGGCGCTATCAGGTTTAATTAACTTAGGGTTGTGTTTCAAATTTAAACCTTTCTATTGCAAAGTTTTTCCCCTTTTCGTCATGGTTTGTGTCTTCATAAACCATTTTGTTATTTATTTAACCACAGATAAAAAAGATGATCACAGATTCAATCCGCGTTTATCAGTGTCCATCCATGGACCGAAACAATTTAAAGGATGTGGCTGTTGTTTTATTATGAATTACAAAAGCACAATTTTGGCATCATTACTTTTAGTTGGAGGAATTGCCAGTAGCAGCGCTCAAGATATAGATCAAAAAAATGTTCCATCAGTTATTAAATCAGCATTTAATAAAGCTTATCCAAAAGCTACAGATGTAGATTGGGAAAAGAAAGGCGCAAATTATGAGGTCGATTTTAATTTAGGAAAGGTAGATCATAAAGCTACTTATTCCGTTTTGGGCAAAACGGTTTCTTTCGAAAAAGATATTCCAAATGCTCAGCTTCCGGCCGTAATAGCTAAAAATATTAAATCAAAATACCCAAAAGGCAGGGTTGATGATGTAGATTGGATTAATACCGCTGGAAAAATAACCTACAAAATTGATATCGAAGGTACACCTGATGTAAATGTTTGGTACGACGCCAGTGGGAAGTTTATCAAAGCGGTAGCCGATTAAATTTAAATACGTGAATCGTCATTGTAGCTAATTTTCATTAGCCGTGGCAATCTTTTTTTTCCTTGCCATGGTTTGTGTCCTCACAAACCATTTTCATATTTTTTATGATGAGTTATTGTTTTGAAAAGCAACGTCACTACGTTCTTCGGTTATTTCAGTCCTGCTATTGCCTATAGTCCCGATTTGAAGTTTCTTGAATACAAGTATTTGCTTTATCGGGAGCTATTCGGCGCTATCAGGTTTGGTTAATTTAGGGTTGTGTTCCAAATCTAATCCTTTCTATCGCAAAATTTTCCCCTTTCGCCATGCTTTGTGTCCTCACAAATCATTTCGTTATTTATTTAACCAGAGATAAAAAGGATAACCACAGATTCAATCCGTGTTTATCAGTGCCCATCTGTGGTTAAACCATTTTCCTATGAACCATCAATTGTTTAAGGGAAACAAATTTTTCCTTCTTCCATGGTTTGTGTCCTCACAAACCATTTTGTTATTTATTTAACCACAGATAAAAAGGATGAACACAGATTCATCCGTGTTTGTAAGTGTCCATCTGTGGTTAATAAACAAAAAAGCCCCGAAATTTTCGGGGCTTCTGATCTGTTAAGGTAATCCGTTAATGTTTTTATTTGTAAAGGTAATTTACTGCAATCACATCATTTGCGTTGAAAGTACGGTTGCCACCATTAGAACAAGCTAGCATAAATGAGCCTGCATCAGGAGTTGAAGGCGTTCCTGGTATTCTAACAGCGCCTACGTTTGATGCACCTTCGTTGCCTGCGCCACTTGCGCCACAGCTAAAGGCGCGGTTCATATAATCCGTATGGCGGAAACCGATGCAATGGCCAACTTCGTGCTGGATCACAGAAGCGAGATATAATAAATTAGGATTGGCACCATAAGCCGCTGCATTGGTGTTCATTCTGATCTGGTTGAAAGGCTGACCTGAAGAAGTAGGGAAGCCAGCCGAGCCTAACGTAATAAAGCCACCACTTGGACCTTCGTTAAAACCCACAACATTAATATTTCCAGTGGTGCCTGCACTTGCCCTTTGGAATGTAATACGTAAACCCAACGAGTTGTATCTTGAAATCATGGTGTTTACAGCATCGCTATATACCTGAGGTAAATTGGTTACCGACACTGTAATTACACGCGGTAATGATTTAACTACGTTCGTGGTTCGGTACTGTTCAGTTTCAGCAATGTTTAAATTTGCACCAGTAGAAGGTTCAGCTAAATTGTCGTCAGTTAAGAGAATATCTCCCTCTACCAAATAACCTTCATCTATCTTACGGATATTGTCGGTGCTAAAGCCTAGAGATTTGATCTGTGATAATTTGTCTGCTGAAATTTCAGTTTTATTTTCTACTGCGTTTTCTGTATTATTACTCTTACAAGAGTATAGGTTCGTGAGTAGAAGGCATGCTGCTGCAATCGATAAAAATTTTGTTGTTTTCATCTCAGTTAGAATTAAATTAGTTTAGGTTGAATAAGTTAGTTAATAATGTTTGTGGATTACCTTATAAATCCTAATTTAGGGAAGATAAATCATGTAAACAAAATTTTATAATAAAATATTTTTTGAGAGTCAATACTGTATTTTTATTTATATGTTTTTGTCTGTCTGTGCTTGGTTTAAATGCACAGGTACAACCTGCTGGAATAGAAAAATATTTTGAAAAATATATTTCCAAAAATGGCAATTCACAAAAATTAAGTGCCGAAGGGCCCATTTTGGTCCGGTTCAATCGTACGTTGACGGCTACCGAAATTCAATTATTAAACCCTAAAAAGAAACTTGCCGGCGATTATTTTATTGTCGAAAAGCCGGCTGTCTCCAGCCTTTCTAATCTTGTAATTTATCAAGAAAAAGCTAACGGACTATGGAAGGCCAGCGATCGTTTAATCAAAGTACTTGCCAAGTCCGCAAAAAAGAACGATTCCATTCTGGTGAGGTTATCCTTTAAAAATATAAATGTTTTACCCGGTTCAGCTAAAAACTTAAGCGTAAAATCAATCGATCATATCAACAACATGATTATGGTTAATATTTTGCCGACAGATTTAATGTTAATATTGGAGCTGGATGATATTTTATACGCTGATGTTTTGCCGGTAGCTAAAGAGGAGGTGGTAATTAATGGACTCGACCTGGGCTTAAACCAAATTTCTAATGCCCATAGTCTTTTTCCAGGAATTGATGGTGCAGGGATAAATGTTTCCTTTAAAGAAGGGATGTATGATGCGACTGATCTTGATCTGCTTGGGAAAACATTACCTGGTGCTAATATTGACAAAACGCCAACTACCCACGCTACCATTATGGCCACTTTAGCCTTAGGAAACGGCAATTCCTTTATCCGTGGTTTAGGTGCCGCGCCTAAATCCAAATTGGCATATTCTGATTTTTCTAACCTAATGCCAGATTTGGTTACTGATTTAAACCGGCTTCAGATTAAGGTTCAAAACCATTCTTATGGTACCGATATAGACAATGACTACGGAATGGAAGCCGCTGCATACGATAAACAGATTTACGAAACCGATACTTTGATCCATGTTTTTTCTGCCGGAAATAAAGGAACAACAACGCCATCAGTTGGTTTTTATCAAGGGATAACCGCCAGAGCCAATTTAACAGGCAATTTTAAGCAGGCCAAAAATTTATTGGTGGTAGGAGGGATTAACAGAGAAAATATTTCTGAAAATCAGAGCAGCAAAGGTCCTGCTTATGACGGACGCGTAAAACCGGAACTCGTTGCCTTGGGCGAAGACGGCACATCGGGCTCTGCTGCAATTACCAGTGGATCAATTGCTTTATTAGAACAGTTTTATCAGCAGAAATATAAAAAAGCGGCTTCGGCTTCATTAATTAGAGCAACAGTAATTAATTCGGCAGATGATTTGGGAACACCACAGGTAGATTTTTTATATGGCTATGGAAAATTGAATGTAGCCCAATCGTTAAAAACTTTAGATGAAAACAGGGCGTCTTTGTATGAAGTGGCCAAAAATCAGGATTTGCTTATTCCCTTGGCAATTCCGGCTAATGTAGCTGGAGTGAAGCTGACCATTACCTGGAACGATCCTCCTGCTGTTGTAAATGCAGCACAAAGTTTGGTTAATGGATTGGATTTAAGTCTCGAAAATCCTGCTGGAAATTTAACGCTGCCCTGGGTGTTAAGCAGCTTTCCGCATTTAGATTCCCTCTCAAAGCCAGCGGTGCGTAAAGCCGACGTTATCAATACCATTCAGCAGGTTAGCCTCGATAATCCCCCGGCAGGCGCTTATAATATTCATGTTAAGGGTAACAGGATCACACAGGGCAATAACCAGCGCTTTGCAATAGCTTATCGTTATATATTCAAAAACACTTTTTCCTTCATCAGTCCTGAAAAAAACGAATACTTTTTCGCCAATGAAGATAACTACATCCGGTGGGAAAATACCTACAACAGTAAGACCGGAAACCTATCGGTGAGCTATGATGAAGGGACTACATGGAAATCAATTGCTTCGGGGATCGATTTAAGTAAAGGTTTTTACAATTGGAATGCTCCAGATCTGTTTGCTAAAGCAACGATAAAAATGGAAGTGGAGGGAAATGTAATATTGAGCCAATCTTTTATTATTTCGAGTCCAAGGGTGTTAAAGGTTGGGTATGCATGCAAAGATGGAATTGCGCTGAACTGGAATCCGCAACCTGGGGCAAAAGATTACACGATATATAATGTAGTAGATAATATCCTCTCTCCAGTGTTAACCCTTGCTGATACCATAGTTAAGCTTGATGCAGGCAAGATTAATAGTAAATATTTTGCTGTGGCGGCAAATGGCACAGGTTTTACAGGTCTGAAAAGTTATACCATCGATTATACACAACAAGGAATTGCCTGTTATGTAAAGAGTTTATTTGCTTTAGTGGCCGATGAGAACCGGATAAGGGTTGATCTGAAAATAGGCAGTACTTTGGACTTAAAGAATATCATTTGGGAAAAACAGACCGGGCCAAATACTTTTAGCGTTTTACAACAGACCAAACCAGTTTCAAATCAGCTCGATTATACAATTTTCGATGAAAAACCAAAAGCTGGAATCCAGTTTTACCGCGTTACTTTCGAAACTGTCAACGGCCAGGTACAGAGCGATCTGGTTTCGGCAGTGTTTCTTAAGGACAATGAATTTTCTTTCTTTCCCAATCCGGTAGCCGATTATTTAACCATTCTGAGCGGATCATTCGAAGATTATAGCCTATCTATCTTTAATATCTTAGGACAAAAGGTTTTTGAAGAAAAGGCCACAAGTTCTAACAAATTTGCCCTTAATTCATTATCAACAGGCGTTTATGTAGGTGTGATCAATAAAAATGGCCAACAGTTAAAGAAATTTAAGCTGATTAAGCAATAATTTTCCTTATTCAGATCTCTCCTCCAAAGGAGTTCCTTCGGAACACTGCGGTCGAGATGACGATACGTTTCATAAATACCTCTAAGAATTTGCCATTTTCTTCGTATTTTTCAGCAAATGCGATTAATTAGCTAAAAACAATCCTTTATAAATGAAAAAACTCATTCTATTTTCCAGTTGTGCGCTCCTTTTCTTTAGTTCCTGCAAGCAAGGCACAAAAAGCACTGATACTAGTGTCGATTCTTTAGCCGTAAAGGCCATTAATGATTCGAGTTTAACCCAATATCTATCGGTAATTGCGGCTGATAGTTTAGAAGGGCGAAAACCTTTTACCAATGGAGAAACCAAAACCATTAATTATCTAAAAAACCAGTTCGAAAAACTAGGCCTGCAGCCAGGCAATGGAGACAGTTTCTTTCAGGAGGTACCCATGGTAGAAATTAAATCTGTGCCAGAAGATAAAATGGTTCTTAAAGGAAAAACAGCATCCTTAACACTCAATTATTTAACCGATTTTGTTGCTGGCACGCGCCGTGTGCAAGATGAGGTAAGTGTGAGCAACTCACCGCTGGTTTTTGCGGGGTATGGCATTGTTGCACCCGAGTATGGCTGGAACGATTATGAAAACCTAAATGTAAAGGGAAAAACGGTGGTGGTGTTGATTAATGATCCGGGCTTTACCGATTCTACCTTGTTTAAAGGTAAAAATATGACTTACTACGGCAGATGGACCTATAAGTTTGAAGAAGCGGCTAGACAGGGGGCTACAGGGATTATTATTGTTCATGAAACCGAGCCGGCAGCTTACCCCTGGACAGTTGTACGAAGTGGCTGGTCGAAATCTAAACTTACCCTGCAGAGCGAAGACAATGGAATGAACAGGGCTGTAGTGGAAGGCTGGATTACTTTAGATAAGGCAAAACAGCTATTTGCACTGGATGGTAAATCATTCGATCAATTGGCTTTAAGTGCTCGGAAAAAAGGTTTTAAAGCTGTTGATTTAAACGTCACTACCTCACTAAAGGTAAAAAATACCATCAAAAAATCGGTTACTTATAATGTTCTGGCTAAAATACCAGGCAATAAGCATAAAGATGAAGCTATTATTTATTCGGCACACTGGGATCATTTGGGTGTGGGAGAGAAAATACAGGGCGATTCTATCTACAACGGAGCGGTTGATAATGCAACTGGCGTAGCTTCTTTATTCGAAATTGCTTCAGCCTTTAAAAAGTTGCCTAAAGCACCCGGACGCACCATTTTATTTATTTCTTATACAGCCGAAGAGCAAGGCCTGTTGGGTTCTGAATATTATGCCAAACACCCAGCTTTCCCTTTGGCCAAAACGGTTGCCAATATCAATATGGATATGATGGGTATAGCCGGTAAAACCAAAGATATTGTGGTGTACGGCTTTGGTCAGTCAGAATTGGAAGATTATGCTGCAGCGGCAGCTAAAAAACAGGGACGGGTAATTGTACCAGATCCTGTTCCATCATCGGGGTTATACTACCGTTCCGATCATTTTAATTTAGCCAAGGTTGGTGTACCCTCACTGTTTACAGGTTCGGGAGTAGATAACATTAAAAACGGCAGGGAATGGGGATTAAAGCAAGTAGCTGATTTTACCAAATTCCGTTACCATTCGCCACAGGATAATTTCGATGCCAAAACATGGGATTTATCGGGCATTGTAGAAGATGTGAGAATGCTCTTTGATATGGGGTACCGCATCAGTAATGAAGATTCCTATCCGAAATGGAAAAACGGATCTGAATTTAAGGCTATTAGAGAAAAGAAGTAAAACAAAAAGCGTCCCGATGGTAAACCGGGACGCTTCCTGAAAAAAAAGTCATTTATTAAACATTTCCCGAAGGAAGATTTAATTAAAAGTAGAACTGAACACCTAATCTTGGTGCGAAAGTATCAGCGTTTAAGCCAAAAGTATTGGTTTTAACTTTTGCGCCGGTTCCTTCAGCTTTAACAGTATAGTTGTCGTAGCTTAAACCTTTAACCGAAAGTTCGATACCGATTCTTTTTGTTGGGAAAAACGCAAAACCTGGTGCTAATTCTACACCGATTTTAGTAGTTGTACCCAATTTAACTGCGTTATCGCCGTTTGCATCAGTTGCTTTTAACTCGCCAAATGCCAATGGCACTGATAATTGTCCGAAGAATTTGAATTGATCTGATAAACCAACATAGTAACGACCGAATGGCGCAACTTTAAAAGCACCATCTTTGGTTTTCTCGCTAACTGTTTTATTGTATTCGTAACCAACACCTGTACCGATTGCAAAATTGTTGCTGATAAAATAACCAACACTTGGTAATACGCTAAAGCTGAAATCTGCTTTTGGGGCGCCATCTACTTTTGTAGAGTTTACACCTACGTTACCACCTAACATAAAATTTCCTTTTTCAGTTTGTGCTTGTGCACCATAAACTAAACCTGCTACTGCTACTAAAGATAATAATAGTTTTTTCATCTTTTTTATTATTTATTTGTTATAAAAATATAGTCAATTTTACTTTTTTAATTTCTGACTATATTTGAATAAAAGTCAACACTTGTGCCAAAAATCTTTGCCTGCGTCATCAAAAAATCAGTTTTTGGACAACTACTTAATTGTTAAACAGATATAAAATTAGTGTTAAGTCAATATTATTTTCGTGTGACTAAAAATTAATCGACTGATTAATTTTTTAGACATGACAGATTGACAATCTGACTTTTTTTGTATAAATGTCAGACTCTAATTGTCTAAATTGGCAGTTTTTTAGATCTGGATTTTTGCCGTTTTAAATTAAACTTTGCAGGCAGAAATTAAATTTTCTATTTTCTTTTTAATGATACTGATGGTTTTCTCGTCGGTTAGATTTCCTTCAGCATCGAATTTATTTTGAGCCTGGGCAACTAAAACTTCTGGCTGTAAAACCGGATTCATATTCAGGAAGGTAAAAACAGGCAAAAATGCTGTTTGCATTCTAACCGTTCCCCACATCCCCTGTGTTGCACCCATCACAGCAACAGGTTTATGCATCAAGGGCGAATCTTTTCCACGGCTGGCCCAGTCAATGGCATTTTTTAATCCGCCTGGAATAGAATAGTTATATTCGGGAGAAACAATAATAAAAGCGGCTGCACTGGCCAATGCATCTCTAAATTTCACCACGCTTGCCGGCCTTTCTTCAACTTCGGGTAAATCGTGATCTGCATTGTAAACAGGGATATCATCAAAAGCTATAATTTCGAAAGCAATACCTTCTGGGATTAAATCGCCTGCAACTTTAAGCAGCATGGCATTGTACGATCCTTTTCTTAAACTTCCGCATAAGCCAACAATTTTTCTGTTCTTTTCCATAGCTATAAAACCAAAACTTTATAAAAATGTTTGGTTTTTGTAAGGACATATCGTTTAGTTTAAAAATTTATAATCACTATTTTTGGGGGTATAATTTACCGATATGACTGAGAATAGCACGACCACTTCCATTATTGAAAAAACCGTTTTCCCGATACTTTTCGCTTTAAGTTTTTCGCATTTACTTAATGATACCATACAATCGTTAATCCCTGCAATTTATCCCATCATTAAAACCAGTTATCATTTAAGTTTTTCGCAAATTGGTTTAATTACCTTGACCTTTCAATTGGCGGCATCGTTATTACAGCCATTTGTGGGTTTATATACAGATAAAAAACCTCAGCCATATTCGCTGGCCGTAGGAATGGGTTTTACTCTGATCGGGTTAATTTCGCTTTCACAATCGACCCATTTTTACACCATATTACTTTCAGTATGTTTTATCGGGATAGGTTCGTCTATATTTCACCCGGAGGCATCACGCATGGCACACGCTGCATCAGGCGGGAAGAGGGGATTGGCTCAATCTGTTTTTCAGTTAGGAGGTAATGCAGGGAGCTCTTTAGGTCCGTTGTTGGCTGCCTGGATCATTGTTCCTTATGGCCAGTTCAGCGTAATCTGGTTTTCGGTAATTGCACTTTTGGCCATTATTATTTTAACCTATGTAGGCAATTGGTACAGGGGATTTATGCTTTCAAGAAGCAAAAAGGTCAATATTCAAACGGTTGTAAACCAATTTTCGAGAACTAAGGTAATTTTTTCAGTGTGTATTTTACTCTTGCTGATTTTCTCAAAATATTTCTACATGGCGAGCCTGACCAATTATTTTACCTTTTATCTGATTGATAAATTCCATGTTTCAGTGCAGACGTCACAGATCTATTTATTTGTGTTCTTATTTTCGGTGGCTGCCGGAACCTTGTTGGGTGGGCCAATAGGAGATAAAATAGGGCGGAAATACGTAATCTGGGCATCCATACTGGGCACCGCTCCATTTGCATTATTACTGCCACATGCCAACCTGTTTTGGGTAGGTGTACTTATCGTTCCCATCGGGATGATTTTGGCATCAGCATTTTCGGCAATTTTAGTTTATGCACAGGAACTGATCCCCGGCAAGGTTGGTTTGGTTGCTGGATTATTTTTTGGCTTTGCCTTTGGTATGGGTGGAATAGGATCCGCCTTGTTGGGGAAATTAGCTGATTCTACGAGTATTGAATATGTATTTAATGTTTGTGCGTTTCTGCCTTTAATCGGTTTACTCACCGGATTCTTACCGAATATTGAAACAAAAAAGAAATAAAAAAGCCCATCCTCTTTTGTAAAGGATGGGCCAAAATTTTAAGTTGAGGGGTTAAAAAAGGATATAAATCTTAAAGCCGAGGTTGTTGATAAATCCTTGGCTGCTAAAATTAAATGAGGTGTATTCATTTTTTATAAAATAGTTATTCGCATTAATCTCATTTTGTTCTGTTTTGTTATAAACAATATCTGCTGATAATAAACTTGTTTCTAGGGCGAATCTTTTTGATACAAACCAGGTGATACCCCCATAGGCTCCTATAGCATATTGGTTTGATTCATAACCTGATATCTGGGGATTGCTATTTTCATATAAATTGTTGCTCTTACTATAAGTATAGGCTGCTTTTCCACCTGCATAAGCAAATAAAGTTTTTACAAGGGGGAAGTAGTGCTGATAGCTTAAATTTCCACCATAGCTTTTTTGCTCCTGGGAATTGGTATTTCCAGAACTATTTTTATTTAATCCATAGGTTAAATCTAAGCCAATCTTATCATTATCTTTAAAGAAAAAGCCATAACCAAGCGTAAAAGAGTTGTTTTTTGATTTGGTTTCGTAGTTGTTTCCGCTACTTTTGTTTGTGGTAGAATTAACGCCAAAGCTCAAAGCATTTGTTCCTTTTGTTTGCGCGAAACCGCATAGGGAGATACCCACAGCCATAGCTGTAACTAATAATTGTTTTTTCATTTCATTTGTGTTTTTGTGTATTCAATAATAAAATAAAAAAACGATATTAACTATTTGTTTAGTTTGTTTTTTGATTAAGCTGTTGATTGTCAGTCGTAAAAAAAAATACCGATCTGATTTATTAGATCGGTGTTCGATGATAAGAATGAATGGATTGTATTTTACTTCGAATTTGCATTCAGGATAAAATAATACAGTTCAGTAGGAGAGAAATTGAAATTGCTACCCGTTTCGCCTGTAATTGATTTGAGCTTTCCATTTTCTTCGGGAAAAATGCTTCTGTAGTATTCGATCTGGGCACCACCTATTGATTTGATCTTCCCATTTTCTTCAGGGAAAATGCTTCTGTAATATTCGATGGCAACATTACCAATTGATTTGATTTTTCCATCTTCCTCAGGGAAAATGCTTCGATAATATTCGATAGGCATATCTCCGATTGATTTTACCTTTCCATTTTCTTCAGGAAAGATGCTTCTGGAATATTCGATTTTTTTATCGCCGATAGATTTAACTTTACCATTTTCCTCGGGGAAAATACTTTTATAATATTCAAATTTCTTATCTCCAATGGATTTAATCTTCCCATTTTCTTCAGGGAAAATACTTTTATAGTATTCAAAATTGGTATTGCCGATTGATTTAATCTTTCCGTTTTCTTCGGGGAAAATGCTTCTGTAATATTTTATTTCTGTGTTTGTTGTGGTTTGTGCTTTTGCATTACATGCATAAGTTAAAAGCAGGGCTAAGGCTAAAACGTTTAAGTTTAGCCAGCTGAATATATTTTTCATCGGGTGTAAGGTTAGAAGTGAATATTGATCGTGAAAGTAGGGGTAAAGTTATCAAGTGCCAATCTCAGGTTATTTTTCTTATCGAAATTGTACAGCGATTCTTCGGCATAATAATTTTGATGAAAGAAACTTAAAATGGGAAACGAAAATTCGATACTCGAATCGTTAGACAGCATGTAAACAAAGCCTGGGCTTAAACTTGCTCCAAAGCCTTTTGCAAGTGCATCGGTACGGATAAGATAACCCTCATCGTCAATTCTATTGAATGTGTTAATCTGAAGCAGCAAATTAGCCTGAGCAAAAAACTTAAACCGATTTTTAATATCCACATATTTCCGTATGAAAGGAGATATGCCGAAGCTAAATTCTTTTGGACCATAGCGGTCTTCGTATCTTCCATCTTCTTCGTCCCAAGAGATATAACTTTCGCCACGTAGTTTGGAAAGATTTAAGGGAAGCTCTAAACCTATAGCAAAATTATTGGCCAAAAAATAGCCTCCCCTAGGTGTAGCGGTAAAAGTGTTTAGGCTTTGTGATGTGTTGTTTTGTTTTGAAGTTCCAAAACTCAGGCTGATTCCGGCAAAGCCGGTTCCTTTTTCAGTTTGGGCATAACAATGCCAACTGACGGCGCATAGCAGCGCCATGATGATTAATTTAGGTTTCATTTTATTTGTGTTTTTGTGTGTAATCAATAATAATCATTATTGAAACAAAAAGCAAGAAAATGAACTATCATGTTAGTTACTTTTTAAATAAAAAATCCCGCAGATTTAGCTACGGGATAATATACGTTAATGTGGAAGATAAGCAACGAACTCGGTGGGGAGCCAGGTTTTATAGTCGCGTGTATCGTTTTTTGCTTTTTCACTCACGGGTATTTTCCATACTTCGAAAAAAGAAGATAAATTGGCATTGGTAGTTTTACAGATGGTTCTATACCAGAGATCGATCCGTTGTTGGTTACTCAGCGGATGGTCGTAGTATTTTCTAGGATCCATTTCGCGGTATATTTTATTGGCTTTGATAATAGACTCCCATCCAAAATGTTCAATAATTTGGATGTACATGCATAAAGCGGTAAAGGGGCTCTTTCCCCATTTTTCAAAAGTAGGTTGGTTTTGAAGATAATTATGGATTTTCTCCTTTACTTTATCTCTGCTTGCAATTCCATCGTGATTATATAAGCCCTTTTTTAATACTTTATCATATACATATATTGTATAAAGGTTAGTGGTTACTTCACTAACTTCATCCATATCAAGACCCCAAAACTGATGGCGATGGCCTAACTCGTGGAAATGGCCCCAGCTTCCTTTTTCTTTTAGTATTTTTTCGTTTAGCATCCATTCGCAACTTTCATCATCAGGGGCCACAATTTTATCCCAAACCGTAAACATATAACCATAAGCAACCTGATTATCAATGATTATTCTTTCGGGATGTGTTCTGGTTTGACTAATAATAGCTAAATCGGCGTCTGCATCCATTATTTGGTCCCATAATTTTAATAACGACTCAGGATTTTCTAAGTTTTTAATCCGGTAGGAAGGAACGGTAAGAATAATGTTATTGGTAGCAAGTTCTGCCCATGGTGCAGGATTATTTTTGATCATTTCCCATTCGGCAAGGGTATTCTTTCCTAACTTGTAATAAGGTGCTTTAACCACACCACTTGCGGTAATATTAATAGATTTAAGTGTAGAACTATCTGGAATTCTGATGTATAGCAATCCGCCATAAGGCGAAAAAACTGTTGTGGTATCTTTATCAAGTTCGAATGATCTGGTTAAATCAAAACCGCCCCTTACCAGATTATCCATGTGTTTTAAATCGTCGCTATGGATGCCAATCTGAGCCTTTAAATGCTGGTTTCTGTATTTAGGATCGACCAAAATACTGACTTTCTCACCTGCTGGTACGTAAACTCCGGTACTATGCAGCCTGAAATAATCCGGATAGGGATCAGCTAACCCCTGTGAGCCAACGCTTACATCTATATCGATTTGCTCAACATTCCGTTTTGCATTTTGAGGCACTCTGCCTGGAAAAACCTTACTTTCTGGATAAATAAAATCTGTTGCTTTATCTACATTATGGATTTTGTCAAAAAGATATTTTGAAAATTTATAACCTGCTTTTTTTGCTGGTGTGGAAATATCAAGTGGATTTTTGAGCGTTGGAACGGCTAATGTATCACTAATCACTAAAATGGATTTTAACTTTTTAATAATTTGACAGGTATCAGCATTGTTTGAAAAGGTAAGTTCAAGATTTGGCTCTATTCCATAAGCATATTCTGTAGGATCAATGGCTGTAAAAGCAGGGTTTGCCAACTGTTTAAAGATAGCTTTCACACTAAGATAAAAAGGAACATCTTTTAAATTCAAGGTATCGTTAATGTGATTTGCCTGAATTAAAGTATAAGCATTAAATATCCCTGCCTTGCTGAGTAAACTGTTTATTTTAACCAGGTCGTTGAGGTAGGATTTGGTGTGGTCTCGATGTTTAAAAATACCTGGATAGGGGGAGCCATAAATGAGTTGACCGCCATCCCTTATATATTTTTCGATTTTTTGTTGTGCGGTTGTATCCTTAACATCTTCTGTTAAAAAATATAAACTGGTATTGGACTGAAATTTGGCGTTTTCAGCAATATAAACTCTCGCTTTATTGGCTTTTAAGAAACTAATTAAGGCAGGATCTGCAGATTTGGTTACAGCTATTTTAAGTTTTTTAGAATGAGTACTTACATTTTCGAGTATGTTTTTTAATAATTTTTGGACATTTTGATCGCTCAATAATTTGCTTTCAAAATATGCTGATGAGCCGATGGCAAAAATCTGTCCTTTACCTAAGGCACTGCTCACGATTACTGTAGTTGAAACTTCTACCTGTGGGGCAAGCCTGTGTGTTGCTACGATATTAGGTTCTTCGTTAGTGGTATAAAACGCCGAAACAAATTTGCCTGTATCGGGCATGGGTAAAGATTTGACGTCTTTTAAAAGTGATGATTTTTGAAAATTTTGTGCAAACGCGTAACTGGTGAGGAATACCAGATTTAAGAGCAGATAGGTTTTTAGATTCATTTTCAAGAGCTTGTATATTACAATTTTAAGCATCTAAAATTGCTATAACAATATAGCTTATGTTAAAAAAAGCTAAAATATGCCAATTGTTTTCCCTAAGTCCTTAAAGTTTAAAACAAAAAATCCCGCCCCAATTTCATTGAGACGGGATTTGATCGGAATGTATTAACCAGCGTTTTGGTTCAGGAACACAAAATTATGATCAAACATATCCAGCTTAATTTTGCTGTCTTTATCTATTTTACCCGCCAATATCTCTTTCGATAACTCATTCAGGATTCTTTTTTGGATAACCCTTTTTAACGGTCTGGCACCAAACTGAGGATCGTAACCCAATTGTGCCAGCCAATCTAAAGCTTCATCACTGGCATCCATTTCTATACCCATTTCGGCCAATGTTTGCTGTACATGTTTAAACTGCAAGCTTACAATGTTTCTGATTTCGCTGCGGTTTAACGGTGTAAACATAATCAGCTCGTCAATTCTGTTCAAAAACTCCGGGCGAATGGTCTGTTTTAATACCTCGAACAATTCGTTTTTGGTTTTCGCAATTACTTCCTCGCGGTTTTCATCGCTTAAATTTTTAAAATTATCCTGAATTAAATGCGCACCAATGTTTGAGGTCATAATGATGATGGTGTTTTTGAAATTCACCGTCCTGCCTTTATTATCGGTTAAACGTCCATCATCTAACACCTGTAACAGAATATTAAATACATCAGGATGTGCTTTTTCTATCTCATCAAGCAATACCACAGAGTAAGGCTTACGTCTAACGGCCTCGGTTAACTGTCCGCCTTCATCATAACCCACATAGCCCGGAGGCGCTCCAATTAAACGTGAAACTGCATGGCGTTCCTGATATTCACTCATATCGATGCGTGTCAGCGCATTTTCATCGTTGAATAAAAATTCTGCCAATGCTTTCGCAAGCTCGGTTTTACCCACTCCGGTTGTGCCTAAAAAGATGAAAGAGCCGATTGGTTTACGTTTATCCTGCAAGCCAGCACGCGAGCGACGGATCGCATCAGAAATGGCTTCGATTGCTTCATCCTGCCCAGCCACCCGCTGGTGTAATTCTTCTTCTAAATGAAGTAATTTTTCGCGCTCACTGGCAATCAGTTTAGTTACCGGAATGCCTGTCCAGCGGCCAACCACACCTGCAATATCATCAGCTGTAACTTCTTCCTTAAGCATACGGCTATCGCTTTGCTGGCTTTCTAAATCGGCTTTCAGTTTTTCAACTTTATCCTGGGCCTCTTTAATTTTTCCATAACGGATTTCAGCTACTTTACCGTAATCTCCTGCACGTTCCGCTTGCTCAGCTTCTAATTTATAGTGCTCAATCTGCTCTAACTCGTTGTTTACCGCATCTACCAGGTCTTTCTCGCCTTGCCATTTGGCTTTAAATTCATCACGTTCGGCTGATAGGTTAGCAATTTCTTCTGAAAGTTCTTTAACCTTCCTGTCGTCTTTTTCGCGTTTAATGGCTTCACGTTCAATTTCTAAACGCATAATTTCACGGTCTAAAGCATCCACATTTTCAGGTACACTGTCCATCTCCATACGCAATTTCGATGCAGCTTCATCCATTAAATCGATGGCCTTATCAGGCAAGAACCGGTCTGAAATATACCGCTGACTCATTTCTACGGCTGCGATGATCGCTTCATCTTTAATCCTTACTTTATGGTGTGTTTCATACCGTTCTTTCAATCCACGTAGGATAGAAATGGCATCCTGGGTATCTGGTTCTTCAACCATTACTTTTTGGAAACGACGCTCTAGTGCTTTATCTTTTTCTAAATATTTTTGATATTCATCTAAAGTTGTTGCACCAATAGCACGCAATTCTCCACGGGCAAGAGCAGGTTTTAAAATGTTCGCCGCATCCATCGCGCCTTCGCCACCACCAGCACCTACCAAAGTATGGATCTCATCAATAAACAATACGATTTCACCATCGCTCTGGGTAACTTCTTTAACCACGGCTTTTAAGCGTTCCTCGAACTCGCCTTTATATTTTGCACCTGCAATAAGCGAACCCATATCAAGGGAATATACCACTTTGCTTTTTAAATTTTCAGGTACATCACCTTTAATAATCCTGAAGGCAATACCCTCTGCAATGGCTGTTTTACCTACACCTGGCTCACCAATTAAAATAGGATTGTTCTTGGTTCTGCGTGATAAAATCTGTATCACGCGGCGGATTTCTTCATCGCGACCGATCACAGGATCAAGCTTTCCACTCTCGGCATATTCGTTTAGGTTTCGAGCGTATTTGCTCAAGGCCTGGTAAGTAGCTTCGGCATTTTGATCCGTTACACGGTTATCGCCACGCAATTCTACAATGGCTTTTTTAAGGTCTTTTTCGTTAACGCCCTGTTCTTTTAATAATTTCGAAGTACTATCGTTAACGGCTAAGATGCCTAATAATAAATGTTCTACAGAAACGAATTCATCTTTAAATTCTTTTAAAAATGTTTGCGCCTTCTGCAGGGCGCTATTGGCATTAGATGACAGATAGACATTGCTTCCGCTCACTTTCGGAAACTTGGCAATCTCTGCATCTAAGTTTTGATTTAATGAATTTAGGTTAACGTTCAGTTTCTTTAAGACGTAAGAAACCACGTTTTCATCAACAGTAAGCAAACCTTTAAGCAGGTGTGCCGTTTCAATAGCCTGTTGCTGATTGCCCTGGGCTATTTCAGAAGCCTGTTGAACTGCTTCCTGGGCTTTTATAGTAAAATTGTTGAAGTTCATATTCCCGTTTAGGTCAAAACAAATGCCATAACAGTTTTGATTTTACAATCGGAAATTTTGTCGCTAATATTTTTATTTTCATGACTAAATTACTGATAATTAGTTGTTTATACTGAAAATTTGTCGTATTGGGGTTTGTAGTGCGAATTGCCAACTGTTAATTAACTTGAGCGTTACCCAAGCTGCGCAAGGGCCCGGGTTTTTCAGGGCTGCGCTGCGCTCCGGTACCGATGAAAGGATCGGTACTGAACCCTTACAATCCCTAACGCGGAATTTATCGCTGAAAAATATCCCGCTTAAGAGGCAGCATCATAAATATGGACCTGTCATCCTGAGCTTGTCGAAGGACTTAGTTAAATACGCTTTAATGTGTTTCGACAGGCTCAACATGACAAAATTTGATAAGAAATTGTTTTTTATGATATAATCTTCTGTATTATCTTATGACTTTATGCTCAATTACATACTTACCAGCTGCTAAATCTATTTTGGTGTTATTAGTCATTTTACCATTGACATAAACACTCATACCACTTGTATTCGGTACATTAAAGGTAGCAGTGGAGTTGGCAGGAATGGTAATGTCATATCTAATCCCGTTATCGACTTTTTTCCATGCACTTATAATTTTACCATATGGACCAATATGACTGGCCTCAAAAGAATTTAAGCCATCCATAATGTGCGGATCTAATATCACATGTTTAAAGCCGGGCTGTTTTTCATCTGGTTTAATACCACCGGGTGATTTATAAAGCCAGGCACCAATTTCTCCGAACATAATATGGTTCATCGATATATCCGATTTTGCATCAATAGGCCAGTTCTCGTATAAAGTGGTGGCTCCGTTTTCCATCCACCAGCCCCAGCTAGGGTAGGTTTTCTGAGCAGCAACTTTATAAGCTATTTCGCTGTAACCATTTTCGCTCAGCGCATTTAAAATGGCTTTTGTACCCAATAATCCAACATCTAGGTGGAAACCATCGGCTTCTACTCGTTTGGCTAAATTTTGGGCAACTAAGGCAACCGATTCTTCCGGAACAATTTTCCAATAAAGCGGAACACTCATTTCGGTTTGTACGCCAGAAGCATAAATCCCTTTTTCTTTATTCAAATACTTGGCATTAAAAGCATCTTTAATTTTTTTAGCTAGGGCCATGTACTTTTCATAATCATCGTTTTTACCTAAAATTTTTGCTGTCTTGGCCATAATAACCACATCAGCATAATAATAGCAGGTCGAAGTAAGCTCAACAGGAGATTTTGATTTCACTGGGATCCAATCGCCCAAACCCCAGGTGGTTAAACCTGTCGGGTAGGTTTCGTCAATATGGTTCACGTATTTTCTAATATTTCCGTAACAATCGGCAAGTAGTTTTTTGTCGCCGTAAAACAGGTAAACATTCCATGGAATAATGGCAATTGTACTGGTCCAGTCCGGTCCGTTGCCCCATTCGTAACCCCAGCCATCAGTGGGGATAATGGAAGGTAAAACACCATTTGGCTGTTGCTCATCGCGGTGATCGGCAAGCCATTTTTCGTAAATGGTAATGCCGTCAAAGCCATAAAGGCCAGTTTCTATCGCAATCTGTGCATCACCTGTCCAGCCATTTTTCTCTCTCTGCGGACAATCTGTAGGGTAACCAAAAAGATTTGATAGGTAAGAATTGTTGGTGGCGTAATAGATTTTATTGATGATCGGCGCTGAAGATTTAACATTGCCAAGAACTGGCACATCACTATGCATAAAATAGCCTACCAGATCTTCTTTTTTTAATTGGATGGGAGCAGAGCTGCTCACTTCTACATATTGAAAACCCTTATAATTAAAATGCGGCATAAAACTTTGTTCACCTTTTCCATTCAAAATCAGGATATCCGTCTGAAATGGATCAGTATTATCAGTTGGGCGGTAATGGGCATCAATATTCGAGATGTCTACGTGTCCGTTAGGGTATAAACGCTCGCCATGTTTCAGTTTTAGAACAGTTCCTGCCGGTCCGCTTACCGTGATTTTACTTACACCGGAAATATTCCTGCCCAGATCGAAAAGATAAGTGGTGTCGTTAAACTTTCTAAAACTTTTGCTCGCTATTTCTTCAACATTACGTATCGGATGCATGGCCTGTGCAACAATATTTTTAGATGGTGCAGAACGGTACATCACATTTTTCCAATCTGTATCATTAAAATCCGGCGTGTTCCAGCCTGTTTTTTCCATGCGGGCATCATAATGCTCGGCAGTATAAATACTATTAAAAATAACCGGGCTTAATGCTGTTTTCCATTCTTTACCTGATTTAATGGTTTCGGTTGTGCCATCTTCGTAAGTAATGCGTACATCAAGACAAAAAGTTGGCCTGTTGCGCCAGGGGGCACGGTCGAAATACCAAACAGCGGTCGATTGGTGGTTATACCAACCATTGCCTAACAATACGCCAACAACATTTTTGCCTTTGCTGATGGCCTTGGTTACATCGTAGGTAACGTATAACGTTCGTCTATCAAAACGGGTATACATCGGGTCCATGCGGTGGTTACCGATTTTTTTGCCATTGATGGAGAGTTCGTACAAGCCAGCTGCAGCGATGTAAGCCCTGGCCGATCTGATTTTTTTGGTTGTGGTAAAGGTGTTTCGGAAATAGGGTGCAGGCTTAAGCTTGGTATTTTCATTATCTGAAATCCAAGCGCCTTGCCAGTTTTCTATTTTCATCATCCCGGTTTCAAAGCTGGCGATATAAACTTTGTTTGATTTCTTTTGGCTTCCATCAGCAATATCAATTCTCCAAAAATATTTAGTAAAAGGTTTTAGTGGCTGGCCCGAATAAATAACCAAATTACCATCTGACTTAACCCAGCCTGTATTCCAAAGTTTTGCACTGGTTTTAACAAGCGAAGCTGAATCTGTATCTACCAGAACGCGGTAGGCAGTTTGTTTGGCTCCCTGACTGGCGTCGTTCATTTGCCATGTAAAACGCGGATTTGGATTATCTAAGCCGATCGGGTTAATCAAATATTCGGTTTTTAAGGCTGTAACGGATTGAGCAAGTGTTTTGGAAATAGGAGCAAGGGCAAGAAATAAAGCAGTTAACTGGAGAAATCTGAGGTTCATAGTTTAAAGGTTATTAGAAACTAAGGTATTAAAATAATGTGCTGATAAGAGAACGCAATGGAATTTTTACGCATAAAAAAAGACGAGGTTTAACTCGTCTCATCAATTTTTGGAATAAATTAAATCTGTATGATCACACTCCTTATCCTAAAATCTCCTTGAGTTTTTCCGTTTGGTGATCGGCCAGTTTTTGTAGCGGACCAGACGCCAACATTTTCATCATCATGTTCAAATCAGCTGAGATAATGTGTTTAGCTGTAGTTGTTCCGTTTCCGTTATCTGCTACAGTCCACTTTAATTCTACATCGAAGGGTGCTTTTTCACTCGGAATTGCTGTTATTTCCTGATTCTCGATACGGCTCGAAATCTTAATGGCCAATTTAGCCATATTTTGGATGGTAAACCGTGCATCATCTTCAGTAGATTCCCAGTTGTAAATATTTTCTGGCATCAGTTGCTGATGATTGTTCATATTAGATAGAAATGCATAAACTTCTGCAACTGGTTTATTCACCTCCACTGCGCTTTCAATAACAGTCATTATATATTTTTTATAGATTTTTGTTTTTACTCAAAACTTAAGACTCCGGACTCAAAACTTGTCCTTGGCCCCATTCTGAAGGGTTTAAACGCCATTTACCTAATAATTCCATATCACTTTTGGCAATAATGCTGTGCTCGGCAGCATAATCGATTAAAGCGCCATAGTTTGATAAGGTTAAGTAACGACATTTTGCAGCTGCGAAATTTTCGTCTGCTTTTTCGAAACCGTAAGTGAAAATTGCCGCTAAGCCGGCTACCGATAAACCTGCAGCTCTTAATGCATCAACAGCTTGTAGACTGCTTTTTCCAGTTGAAATTAAATCTTCGATAACCACCACGCGTTGACCTTCTACCACTTCGCCTTCAATTAAACTTCCAGTGCCATGTTCTTTGGCCTTCGCTCTTACGTAGATAAAAGGTAAACCAAGTTCCTGAGCTACTAAAACACCTTGAGGGATTCCAGCGGTTGCAACACCTGCAATAACATCTACCGAACCAAACTCTTCCTGAATGGCCTGTGCAAGTTTCTGACGGATGTAAGTTCTAACCTGAGGGTGGGAAAGGGTAATTCTGTTATCGCAATAAATTGGCGATTTCCAACCAGATGCCCAGGTAAAAGGATTATTTGGTTGTAATTTGATTGCTTTTATCTGTAATAAAAATTCCGCTACCTTTAATTCAATATCACTTTTATTATACATGGCTCAAAATTACAGATTTATTTGTGTTTGTCATAACGTTTATTAAG
>Ga0163161_10000389_pt1 | contig 36885 bp, 27 predicted proteins | sample S45metaG_FD_129847 | JGI IMG/M metagenome (GOLD analysis project Ga0163161, IMG submission 129847) | Switchgrass rhizosphere microbial communities from Kellogg Biological Station, Michigan, USA - S4-5 metaG | ecosystem: Host-associated > Plants > Roots > Rhizosphere > Soil | place: USA... | reverse complement strand
GGCCTGCAATTTCAATCCGACAGCGGCTTTGGCGCCAGCGCGGCGATCAACTACGACCTGGGCCGTAAGGAAAAGGACAGCACCAGCCGCCCGGGCGACCGCGAGCTGAACGGCATGGGTGATGTCAGCGGCGCCACCGTCGCCGACTTCACCCTCAGCCAGCAACTGCTTGACTGGCTGTCGGTCAGTGGCGAAGCCGAACTGCGCATGACCGGCGAACATCGCGGTAACCGCTACCGATTCGGCCTGGAAGGCATTCTATTCCACACAGGCAGCGACACCCTGGCCCTGGACATCGACGCCCATGCAGGTGATGGCCGCTACAACCAGACCTTCTTCGGCGTCACCCAGGCACAGAGCCAACGCTCACTGTACGGGCGATACGACGCCGACGCAGGGATCTATGCCTACTCCGCCGCCTTGAACTGGCAGCACAGCCTGGACGCGCACTGGTCGACGCTGGTCAGCCTGACGCTGACCCAGTACGCCGACCAGGCCCGTAACAGCCCGCTGGTCCGACGTGAAAGCGCCGGCCTGGGCATGTTCGCCATCAACTACACCTTCTGATAACGAGGCGCCAGGCATGCAGGGTTTTGCTCAGTTGTTCCGTCCTTGGGGCCGTCCCCTACTGCTCGGCGTTGCCTGCCTCATGGTGGCGGCCTGTTCGCGCGAGGAAGCGGTGTCGCAGCCAGCCGTAAGGTCGGTGAAAATCACCACCGTACACGCCGCAGAGGCCGACGCTGCGCCATTGACCGGTGTGGTGCGCCAACGCCAACGCGCAGCCCTGGCCTTCGAAGGCGCGGGCCGATTGGTGACGTTGAACGTCGACGTCGGCGATACCGTAAAACAAGGTCAGGTGCTGGCAAGCCTGGACACTACAGCCGTGCGGTTACGTCTGAAACAATCGCAGGCGGCCTTGTTCGCCAGCGTGGCGCAAACCGGCGAGCGCAAGCGCAACAAGGTCCGCCAGCAACAGCTGTTTACCCAGGGCAGTGTCGCGGCCAGCGCAGTGGAGCAAGCTGAAGCGGCGTGGCAAGCGGCCGTCGCGCAGCAGACCGCCGATGAAGCGGCGCTGGACCTGGTACGGCGCGATCAGCGCCAGGGCCAACTGATTGCGCCGTTTGACGGCCGCGTCGTGGCAAGACCCGCGCAGTTGTACAGCGAGTTGTCGCCCGGCCAAGTGGTGATGGAGCTGGAGGCCGGCGGCGCGTTGCAGGTCATCGTGCAAATCCCGGTGGAACAGGCCGCGGGCCTCAAGCCTGGGGACCACGCCGTCGCAGCCGACCCGGCAGCACCCGGCTCAACCCTGCCGTTGGTGCTCGAAGGCTTGTCGGCGCGGGCGCAGAACGGCCTGTTGCAAAGCGCGCGTTTCCGCCTGAACGCCCGCGACCTCGCACTCCCCAGCGGCGTAAACCTCAACGTGCGATTGGCGGCCCCTGCCGCGCCCGCGTTGTCGATTCCAACCCAGGCCCTGCGTATGGGCGGCGACGCCAGCCAGGTGCAGGTATTTGTCTATGACCCGACCCAGGGCAAGGTAGCCCTGCGTGACATTACGATCGGCCTGATCGACCAGGGCCGTGTCGCCATCGACAACGGCCTCAAGGACGGCGAGCAAGTGGTCGTCACCGGCGTCGCGTTTCTCAGTGACGGTCAGCCCGTCAACCTGCTAGCGCCTTCCAGTCGCTTGAGCACAACCGAATGATCAACCTGACCCGACACGCCTTGGGCGCAAGCCGCCTGACGCTATTCACCGCGCTGTTGATCCTGATCGCAGGCGTGGCAACGTTCCTGAGTTTCCCGACCCAGGAAGAACCCTCGGTGACCATCCGCGATGCGCTGGTGAGCATCCAGTTCCCCGGTCTGCCCAGCGAACGCGCCGAAGAGCTGCTGGCGCGGCCAACGGAAGAAAAACTGCGGGAGCTGTCGCAGATCAAAAATATCGTGACCACCGTTCACCCCGGCAGCGTGGTGATCCAGGTGACGGCGCGCGACGAAATCAAGGACCTGGGGGTGCTGTGGCAACAAGTGCGCAACAAGGTCGCCGAAGCCGGCGCCGGATTTCCACCGGGCACCCAGGGGCCGTTTGTCGACGATAATTTCGGGCGCGTCGCCGTCGCATCTATCGCGATTACCGCGCCCGGCTACAGCATGAGCGAGATGCGCGGGCCGCTGAAGCGCCTGCGCGACCAGTTGGGCGGGCTACCCGGCACCGGCCAAGTGACGCTGCACGGCATGCAGGACCAGCAGTTGTCGATCGACTTCAACCCTCAGCGCCTGGCGGGGCTGGGCTTGTCTCCCCAGCAACTGTTCCAGCAATTGCAGCAACAGAATGTGTTGGCCCCCGGCGGTATCGCCAACATTGGCGGGCAGATCACCACCCTGACCGTAACCGGTGAAGTGCTCAGCGTGGAGCAACTGCGCCAGCTGCCGATCCAACTGCCCGGTGTAGACGGCACCACGCAATCGGTAGCACTCGGCGCCATCGCGCAGATCTCGGTGATGGCTGCCGACCCTCCCCAGACCGCTGCGGTGTATCAAGGCCAGGACGCGGTGGTGCTGGCTGTGTCCATGGCTGCGGGACAGAACATCCATCAGTTCGGCACAGCCCTGCGCGCTCGTTTGGCACAGTTGGAACAGCAACTTCCGCTGGGCTTTACCGCCCATGTAGTGACGTTCCAGGCCGATGTGGTCGATCAGCAGATGGCCAAGATGAAGCACGTAATGATCGAGACGGTGGTCATCGTCATGGCCGTGGTCATGCTGTTCCTAGGCTGGCGAACCGGGCTGGTGGTCGGCGCCATTGTGCCGCTGACCATCCTAGGCACATTGATCACCATGCGCATGCTCGGGGTTGAGCTGCAAACCGTGTCCATCGCCGCGATTATCCTCGCCCTGGGCCTGCTGGTGGACAACGGCATTGTGATTGCCGAGGACATAGAGCGCCGACTGCATGCCGGTGAGGATCGACGCCAAGCCTGCGAGGATGCCGGGCGTACCCTGGCGATTCCGTTGCTGACCTCCTCACTGGTGATTGTGCTGGCCTTCTCGCCGTTCTTTCTCGGCCAGACCAGCACCAATGAATATCTGCGCTCATTGGCCATCGTGCTAACACTGACGCTGCTCGGCTCATGGCTGTTGAGCGTCACCGTCACGCCGTTGCTGTGCCTGTATTTTGCCAAGGTCCCACGCCATAAGGCACCCGAGGACAGCTACGACAACGGCTTTTACCGAGGCTATCGGGCCGTCATTCGCCAGGTGCTGCTGCACAAGGTGCTGTTTCTGATTGCGATGCTGGTGCTACTGGCCGCCGCCGTTTTCGAGTTGATGCGCGTGCCCTATGACTTTCTGCCTCAGTCGGACCGCATGCAGTTCCAGGTGCCCATCACCCTAGAGCCCGGTAGCGGTTCTCGCAAAACCTTGCAAAGCGTGCGCGAGATCAGCCTGTGGTTAGGCAAGGAGCCTCAGGTGGTCGACAGCATCGGCTATGTGGGCGATGGCGGGCCGCGCATCGTGCTGGGTCTCAACCCGCCCTTGCCCGCGTCGGAAACCGCTTACTTCACCGTCAGCGTCAAGGCCGGTACGGATATCGATGCAGTGATTGCCAATATGCGTCGCTATTTGTTCAAGCAACACCCCGAGCTGCGTGCGGAACCCAAGCGGTTTTCCCTGGGCACTACCGAGGCCGGTGTCGCCATCTATCGCGTGATTGGCCCGGACGAGAACGTCATACGTACGCTGGCCGGCCAGATCGAACAGGCTCTGCGTAACATGCCGGGCACACTGGATGTGCGCAATGACTGGAGCACGCGCCTGGCGCGCTATACCGTCGAGGTCGACGAACACAGTGCGCGCCGCGCAGGGGTTGACACCCAAGCCATTGCCCAGGCTTTGCAACTGCACTTCGGCGGCATCCAGGTTTCGTCGTTGCAGGACAACGAAACCCGCGTACCCCTGGTGGTACGTGAACTCGCTTCGGCCAACCATGACGCTCCCGATTTGCGCGGCATTCTGGTCTACCCGGCCGACGGTTCGACGCCTTTGCCGCTGACGGCCATCGCACGCATCGTCGCGTCTAGTGAGCCCTCCACCCTGATACGCCGCAATCAGGAACGCTGCATCACCGTGGTCGGGCACAACCCGTTGCTGACCGCAACCTCCATCGTCGAACAACTGGCGCCACAGGTGGCTGCGCTGGCATTGCCACCGGGCTACCGCATTGAGCTGGGGGGCGAAATCGAAGACTCGGCAGAGGCCAACCAGGCGCTGTTGCAATACCTGCCCCACGCGATGATAGCCATGCTGCTGTTGTTCGTCTGGCAATTCAATTCGTTGCGCAAGGTGCTGATCGTCGTCTCTGCCATTCCCTTCGTATTGATCGGCGTTGCGGTGGCGCTGCTGATCACAGGCTACCCGTTGGGCTTCATGGCCACGTTCGGCCTGTTGTCCTTGGCGGGGATTATCGTCAACAACGCCGTGTTGCTGCTGGAACGGATTGAGGCGGAACTCCACGATGGCCTACCGGTGTACGAGGCGGTGGTGAATGCTGCCGTGAAACGCCTGCGCCCCATCGTCATGACCAAGCTGACCTGCATTATCGGGTTGATCCCGCTGATGCTCTTCGCCGGCCCACTGTGGGAAGGCATGGCGATCACGCTGATGGGTGGCCTGGCGCTGGGCACATTGGTGACCCTTGGGTTGATTCCGGTGCTCTATGTAGTGCTGTTCAATAAAAAATCGGCCGCCTCCCTTGCTCAATAGTCACGCGAAACATGGGAAAAAATCGCTACACATTCCTATGATTTATAGGTGATACGTTCAAACAGGCATCGTTATCATGACCAGCTAATACCTTTGCCCGTTCAACAGCGAACACCATCGAAGCGAGAAGCGCGACCATGAGTCTCAATACCTGCAGGGTGATGCATTTTTTGCGCAATGCCGCGATCAGGCTCAGCGGGCAAGAAAAGCCGGCGGCCCACCTGAAGGCACAAGAAATGCCTGTTCGGCACGTGTTCAGCGCAGGCAGTCCTCACGCGCATTTGTGCATCTGGTGATGCGAGCCAACTGACAGGGTATGCTCGACCGGAGAGGGTCTTTGTTGAGCTGGAAGAGGCCAAAGACCGCTGCCCCAGTGCCTATTTATGAGAGGTTGAGCATGAAACTGACAGATTTTGAGGTCCTTAGCTTCGACTGCTACGGCACACTGATTGATTGGGAAAGTGGCATCTTCAATGCCTTGAAGCCGCTGGTGGTCCGTTCGGGAAAAAAACTTACTCGCGATCAGATTCTTGAGGTGTTCGGTCGGCACGAGTCGCCGCAGCAAAAAGCAACACCGACGGCACTCTACTCAGATATTTTGCGCAAAGTGTACGACCGCATTGCGAAAGAATGGAACGTCGAGATCAATCAACAAGAGCGCGAGGCGTTTGGAACTTCTGTCCAGCACTGGCCACCTTTCCCTGACTCGATCAAGGCACTCAACTACTTCAAGCAATTCCACAAGCTTGCCATCCTATCCAACATTGACCGCGGCGAATTCGAATTCAGCAAAGAGAAACTGGGCGTTGAATTCGACTGCGTCGTCACGGCTCAAGACGTTGGCTCTTATAAACCCGACCCCAGAAACTTTGCTTACTTGATGGACGCCCTGGGGAAAATGGGCTTTGAAAAAACATCCATCCTCCATGTGGCCGAAAGCCTGTATCACGACCACGTGCCGGCCAACGCGGCTGGGCTGGCCAGCTCGTGGATTCATCGTCGTCACGGCAAAGAAGGCTTTGGCGCGATCCATGTTCCCGCGACTGAAGCCACCTACAACTTCCGTTTTATCAGTTTGGCAAAAATGGTTGAGAGCCATAAAAAACTGATATTGGAAAAGACCGACAACGTGATTGTCTGACTCCCCTACTATCTGCAGCGAGTGATATGTCGAGCCGTAACCCCTCTTCTTCTTTTTATCTTATGGCTGCGGCCGGTGCGATTCTGATCTGGAGCACCCTGGCAGTCAGCGTGACGTTCTGCAACACGCTAAATCCAATGTTTATCACGGGAGCCGCGTTGTCGGTGGGCGGCATTATTGGATTGCCCTGGCTACGCTTCTGGAAAATGCCCAAGCGATTGTTGGCGGTCGGTACTGCTTGCATGCTCGGTTATCACGTTATCTATTTCTACGCGCTGCAGTTGGCCGACCCGATTGGCGTGAGCCTTATCCATTATCTATGGCCGATATTGATCGTATTACTGGGTCCACTCTTCGTCCAAAACGGGAACGCCTCATTGCGTTGCCTGCTTGCGGGAGTGGCAGGCTTCGTTGGGGCCTTGGTCAGTTGCCGACCAGGGCAGCTTGATGATTTGAGCAACCTGGCAGGCTACGGGCTCGCGTTTTTATCTGCAGTGGTCTGGGCGGCGTACTCCCTGACATCAAAGAGGTTCCCAGAGGTCAAAAGTGCCTCTGTTGGCTTGTTTTGCATGATCTCCGGGCTGGCCTGCCTGACTCTGTATCTAAGCAGTGCGCCTTGGCCCACATTGAACACGAATGAGAGCCTGGCGCTGCTGTATATGGGCGTAGGCCCCATGGGCGGCGCTTTTTATCTGTGGGACTTTGCAATGAAGAAGGCGGACCACCAGACAGTCGCCGTTTTAAGCTACGCGACGCCCGTTTTATCCACAGCCTTTTTAGCCTTCTATTTAGGCCAAGGCATGGAGGTATCCATCTGGATAGGTGCCGCATTGGTAGCGCTATCGATGGCCATGGCAGCAGGCGGCAGTACTGCGCCCCAAAACCATCAAAGCACCAGTGCCTGGTTTAAGCGCTACAGCAAAGGGACAACCGTTCCATCAGGATCTGACGCTCAGCTTTAGTAACCACCCTATACCGAACCCAAGCGTTTTTCACTCGTCATGCTCCAAGCGATACATCTCTGCAGCGACTTGAATTTGAAACCGCGATTCCGGGTTTTCCAGGGAGATGTCGAGCAACTTCTCAATACGGGCCAAACGGTAGCGCAAGGTACTAATATGCACCTCCAGCACCTTTGCAGTATTGGCTAACTGAAAACCTTCGCTGGATAAGGCACAGACTGTTTCCAGCAGCATGGTGCCGTTCTTTCGATTGGCCAGAGGTTCGATCAGCCGCTGAAGCAGCATCCCACGCGCTTTTTTGTCGCCCATCAGGGCCCGTGGAAACAAAACTTCGTTGAACACATGAAGACGCCCTGGCCGCAGCAAGGGCACCAATGCCGCCACATCTTCAGCTCCTTGAGCCATGCCTGAAACACCTCGATGGACGCGACTGACAGCCATCGCCCCACCTTCGTGACGCAACTGCTTCCAGATCGTTTCGGGCGCGAGCGTCGCCGGAATAATAAAGCTGATCTGGTTCAGCGACACTGAAATCAACGGCGAAATGCTGCTGGCTATCATCAGATTAAACACGCGCGCGGTTTTTTCCTTTCTCCGCTTGAAGCCTTCCAGACTCAGCGGAATAGGTTCGTCCAACAGCACCAGGCAGATCCTGTAATCGCGGGTTTCGCTCCACCCCGACACCAGGGCTCGCTCAATCGCGCTGGGTGTCTCTGGAAACTTACCCTCCAGCAGCCCCGCCACCAGTGCATGGCCCAGCCGAGTCTCTTGGTCCAGCAACTCTCGCTGGTGGGAAAGATGCAGCGCAGCAATGACCGCCGAGTGCTCAAGCGCTCGGGAATGCAGCTCCTCAAATTGATCCTTGGGGCTTTCAAGCCAAACGATGCCGGCAACCTCCCCTTGCAGCCATATCGCGCAGCCAAGCCTGAAACGAGGCCGGCTATCCGAGAGGTTGATCGATAAGGTCTGCGACTCATCAAAGCGGTGTTCCAGAGGGCGTTCGGCGATAAATTTTGTAATCAGATCGCGTTCAAACTGCTCGTTCGTATCGATGTCATGCTCGCTCAAAATATCCCCGGAAGCCGAGACGACCAGGGCGGACACCTCCAGGGCACTGGCCAACGCGCTGCCCAGGCTATCAAGGTTGTCGGCCTCGATGGCGGCCTTGGTCAACTTGCGATGGATCAAATCCGAGCGCTGAATGATTTCGGTCTGCAGGTTGATGATCTTGGCCAGGATCTCTTGCGTAATTGCACTGAAGGGCACCTCCCATGGCAGCTCCAACAGTGGAAAGTTGCACTGTTCGGCTTCAGCGATGGTGGCTTGCGAGAAATGCTCGCGGAAATGCGGCACCGCAAGCACTACGCCAGCGAGCCCCAGATCGTTGAGTGTTCGCACCAGCCCCCGGCTTTCTTCATCGTCCTGAGGCCAGTTGTAGCCGGTGGTAAGCAACACGTCTCCCACCTTCAACCACTGCGTGATATCAGGGTGATCGATAATGTGGACCCAGGCGATTTGCCGATCCAGGCCATTGGCTCCCGCCACGACGGTGGCCTGCCGCAGGATGGTCTGCTCTAGTGCGGTAGATAGTTTCATTACTTGTCCACAAGTGGAGGGCCGACCGAGGTGTGCCAATAAGCACGATCACGGGTGTATCGAGCATTTCACTTTAAGCCGCATGTAGCAGCACTATTACCTACTTAGAGTAGGTCAAAATCAAATAAACATCCTACTTTACACACTACCCATACTGCTTTCTCTCACCTCATGTGTGCCGATGACCGCCGCCCGCGGATTGGCGGAACACCGCTCGACAGGCGCCCGGACTAAAACCCACCATCTTCATGCACAAAGCAGGACAAACCCTGAATAACCTGCTGCCTTTTGTAGGTGGTTTGGCCATTTAACAGTTCCTATGATTGTAAAACGTGAACACGGGTCCCCACCGCAGGGAGCATCGGTGCAAGCTCACTTTAAAATGTCAGGAGCGATGTATGACGCCATACGAAGCGTTTTCCAGTGTCGACATGCGAGTCGGCCAAGTAACCAAAGTTGAAATAAACGATAAGGCAAAGAAACCTGCCTACAAGTTCTGGATCGACTTTGGTGAATTGGGTGTAAAAACCACTAGCGCGCAATACACCCGTCTTTATTCAGCAGAAGAGCTGGTGGGTGAATATGTCGTTTGCGTGGTTAACCTGGGCACTCGAAACATCGCTGGCTTTGCCTCAGAAGTACTGATGCTGGGTGCGGAAACAACGCCTGGTGATGTGGTTTTTCTTAAACCGGAACGCCCGATCACACCAGGCCAAAAAATCTTTTAAACGTACACCGACGCCGAACGGCATCGGCCTATGAAGTTGGTCTCGAATAACGCTACGTCATACCGATGGGTATATTGAGAGGAAAGGCAATGAAACTCACTGATTTCACCACACTGTCGTTCGATTGCTACGGCACCCTGATTGATTGGGAAAGCGGTATCGTAAACGGCCTCCAGCCGCTGGCTGATCGCAGCGGCAAAGGGCTGGATCGCGAGCAGATTCTGGAAGTGTTTGGCCGCCATGAATCGCCGCAACAAACACTGACCCCAGGCGCTTTGTACCCGACCATTCTGGGCGCGGTGTATGACCGCATTGCCACCGAATGGGAGCTTGAACCCATCGCCGCCGAACGCGAAAAGTTCGCCACGTCGGTCAAGGACTGGCCTGCATTCCCTGACTCGGCAGAAGCCCTGCGGTACCTGAAACAGCATTACAAACTGGTGATTCTGTCCAACATCGACCGTACCGAATTCAAGTTCAGTGAAGCGAAGCTGGGTGTTGAGTTCGATCACATTGTGACAGCTCAGGATGTGGGCTCCTACAAACCGAACCCTAACAACTTCACCTACATGATTGATCGGTTGGCCGAGGCCGGCATTGCAAAAGACGACATCCTACATACCGCAGAAAGCCTGTATCACGACCATGTTCCAGGCAAAGTTGCCGGCTTGGCGGGTGCATGGATTCATCGTCGTCATGGCAAGGAAGGTTTCGGCGCAACGCATGTACCGGCGACCGAAGCCAAGTACGACTTCCGTTTTATCAGCATGGCAGACATGGTCGAAGCTCATAAGAAACTGGTGAGCTGACAGTCACGTGCTATTGGCTGATGCCACCTGAGCGTGGCATCAACTTTCGCCTGCCGGGTGACCATTAACCCGCCGGCACCTTATTTATTACTTCTTTTGGATCGCAGTACTGGGCTGTCTGAAAGAACGTTGCCGCTCGTTTCGTATTAACGGCGCCAGATGATAACGCTTGGCCAGCGCTTCTGTGAGCGCTGAATAACTAACGGAATTTTTAGAATGAGTGACATTAATTCAAACCCGGTTTTGGCCGCACGAGAAACCCACGTGTCTCGCGGTGTAGCGTCCGCACACCCAATCGTTATCAGCCGTGCAGCCGGCAGTTATGTCTGGGATACGGATGGCAAAAAATACTTGGATTTCGTGGGTGGGATTGGCGTACTGAACGTCGGGCACAACCACCCCGCGGTCGTTGATGCGATCAAGAAACAAATCGACAGTTTTACCCACGTCTGCTTTCAAGTTGGGGCTTATGAACCTTATGTGGAACTCGCGGGCAAACTGAATGCACTGGTAGGCGTTGGAGCGCCCTACAAGTCAGTGTTCCTCACGACAGGCGCTGAAGCCGTTGAAAACGCCATCAAAATTGCACGCAGCCACACTCGCCGCTCCGGGGTGATCGCGTTTCGCGGTGGTTTCCATGGCCGCACGCTGCTGGGGATCTCGCTGACCGGATTCAGCCAACCGTACAAGCAGAACTTCGGCCCTTTCGCACCTGACGTCCATCACGCGACTTACCCGAATGAGTATCGTGGTGTTTCGACCGAACAGGCACTCGCCTCACTTCAGGACATTTTCGATACGCAGATTTTGCCCGAGCGCGTTGCGGCCATCATCATTGAGCCGGTGCTCGGCGACGGCGGTTTCGTGGCAGCCCCACCCGCTTTCATGAAAGCACTGCGTGAACTGACCACACGTCACGGCATTGTGCTCATCTGCGATGAAATCCAAACGGGCTTTGGCCGCACCGGCAAGATGTTCGGGTTTGAGCACTCAGGCATCCAGCCGGACCTGGTCACCGTTGCCAAAAGCCTGGCTGGCGGGATCCCCTTGTCGGGGGTAGTGGGTAAAGCCGAGATCATGGACGCCCCTGCGCCTGGCGGCTTGGGCGGCACCTACGGCGGCAATCCACTGGGCTGCGCGGCTGGCCTGGCGGTGCTGTCCATTTTCGAAAACGAGCATCTGCTGGAACGCAGCCAAGGCATTGGCCAACAGTTGATGACAGGGTTCGAAAAACTGAAAGCCCGCCTGCCACAGATCGGTGATGTACGCACCCTGGGAGCGATGGCTGCGGTTGAGTTTGTCACCGACAGAGCCAGCAAGGCACCGGACGGTGAGATCGCACAAAAAGTCATCGAGCAGGCGCGGTTGCGCGGGCTGCTGCTGATCAAATGCGGGATTCACCGAAACATCGTGCGCTTCCTGTGCCCTCTCAATACCTCCGAGAGTGATGTCGAGGACGCATTGACCCTGTTTGAGCTGGCGCTGGAGGCCAGCCTTTGATTCATCGCCCTCTGCGAGACGGCAAATGAATCAGCAAAAGTCGCCTCGGTTGGCGACTTTTGCATTGCAGCATACGCTGAGTGTGGTGTTCATTAGAGAGGCGAATGGAGATGCACGATCTAAACAGGCTTGACCGCATAGATATTTCCATTCTTGCCCAACTGCAGAAGGACAGCTCATTGACCAATGCGGCCCTGGCTGAAAGAGTCAACCTTTCGCCGAGCCCGTGCTACATCCGGGTCAAACGCCTGGAAAAAAGTGGCTACATCTTGCGATATTCCGCAACCCTGAACATCGCGAAGATAGCCGACTCACTGACTATCTATTCTGAAATCGAGTTGGACCAGCATCGTAAAGAGAGCTTTCAGCGATTCGAAGTCGCCATTGGCAAGTATCCCGAGGTGCAGGAATGCTACATGGTGACCGGTAAGATAGACTATGTATTGAAGTTCACCTGCAAAAGCGTGGTTGAATATCAAGCCATCATGGATGAGCTATTGCAAAGCGATTGCGGCGTTGCACGATTTCATACGTTCTTTGTGACTAAAACAGTATTTCGCAGGGAAGGTGTCGATTTACAGGCACTTCTGTAGTCCAGAAATGCCTGATAACGCTACCGATGCGCGTAAGCGCCCATAGCGCTCACCGTTCGCTTCCACAGCTCTATGTAGGCCTCTTCGGTCATATAGGCGGCATGCGGGGTCAAGGTTACATCTTCCCTGTCACACCATAGATCATTCGCCTCAATCGGCTCTTGCCAGTAGACGTCTAGCGCGGCGTGCCCGACATGACCTGAATGCAGCGCTTGAGCAAGGTCGTCCTGATTGATCAACCCGGCGCGAGCGGTGTTGATTAACAGTGCTCCCGGGTTAAGCAAGCGCAGGCGCGCGCTATTGAGAAAGCCTGCGGTCTGATCATTAAGTGCCACATGCAGTGACACGACCTCTGCCCCGGTAAGCACTCGCTCTAAGTCCGGCTCAAAATAGGCCGTATCCACTGGCGTACGATTCCACACTGAAACACACATGCCCAGCGCACTTGCCATTTCGGCGTAGCAGCGGCCGACCTCTCCGAAACCAATCACCGCAACCTTGCGACCTTTAAGTTGCATGCCGCCCCGTGGTCGCCAAACGCCGCGAACCATGTCTTTTACCATTGGCCCTAACTTGCGGGCCGCAGCAAACGTCAACGCCATGGCATGCTCAGCGACTGCCGTACTGCCATATCCAGGTGTGGTACTCACGGCAATGTTGTTGGCCTTCGCCCATTCCAGTGGAAGGTATGCGCCGGCGCCCGTGCCCATGAAAACGATGGCTTTTAGATGAGGGCATGCAGCCAGCGTCTGTGCCGTGATGACAGTGTGTTCAACCAGCATAACCTCGGCGGTTTGACACAACGCAATAACATCCGCAGCAGTCGGCTCACCGACATGTATATAAGTGCCCTCCGGAATGACCAAGCAACCTGTCTCAAACAGCGCGTTAAGTTCGTGCGTACAATCAACCAATACAACCTTCATGAAATAGCCTCCGTTAGTCGTCAACACAGACTAAGCCAGCGCCTTTTAAAAAATAACTTTAATGCTTCATTGAAAAGAGAATTTGCATCGTCGCGAGTGATGTTTCGAATAAAAAAATAATAAGCCGACGCTCATAATCAAGTGGCAGTGCAGCGGGTGACTATTGCCAGGCGGTACATGCAATGAGCCAGGGCCTACTTCGTCACGGCCAAACGATAACGATGTTTATATTCAAAAGGTCTGATTATGAAAGTGTTGGTGCTGGGTGCAGGTCTTGCCGGGATTCCTTCAGCCTACTATTTGGCCCGGGATGGTCATGAAGTCACTGTGATTGATCGCCAGTTCGCGCCGGCCATGGAGACAAGCTTTGCCAACGGAAGCTTGCTTTGCCAGGGCCACTCGTACCCGTGGGCTAGTCCGGCGGCGCCACGCATCATGCTCAAATCTTTTTTCCGAAATGACCAGGCGTTGCGCATTACACCCAAGATCGACCCAAGACTGTGGTCCTGGCTCATCAAGTTTCTCTGCGAATGCCCAAGAGCACGTGCAGACAAGCACGCAGCCACCCGCCTAAGATTGGCCGCCTATTCTCAGGCGGTCATGAAAGAGGTGGTGAGCGATACCCAAATCGAGTTCCATCACATCGACAAGGGCCTTCTGTATGTCTATCGAACGCACCACTCGATGGAAGAAGGCCTGCGCCAAATGCGCGTTCTGGAACAAGCAGGATTGAACATTCAGGTGGTGTCCGGAGCACGTGTCGCGGAGCTTGAACCCGCACTCAAACCTGTCGCCGATAAACTGGTGGGAGGCGTTCACGTACCGTCTGATGGAACGGGCGACGCCCGGCTGTTCACGGCCGAATTAGCTCGCGTGTGTGCGGAACGTGGCGTCAAGTTCATGTTCAACACCCAAGTACTGGGCCTTGATATCGACAACAGAAAAGTGCGCGCAGTCAGCACGTCTAAGGGATTGATCGCTGCAGACGCTATTGTCGTCGCCATGGGGTCTTACTCATCCATTCTATTGCGCAAGCACGGCGTCAACATTGATGTATTCCCCGTCAAAGGCTACTCCATGACTGTTCCTATCGAGCGGCCTGAGGAAGCCCCGACGATGGGCGGGCTCGACGAAGATAATCTTTTGGCATTTTCCGTACTGGGAGATCGCTTGCGCCTGACCGCAACAGCGGAGTTCAGCGGCTATGACATGAGCATTTCGCGCGACGACTTTCGCTACATGACACAGGCCGCAAAAGACCTGTTCCCAACCATTGGCGATTACAGCAAGGCAGAACTGTGGTGCGGCCTGCGCCCCGCCACACCGGACGGCAACCCGCTATTTGGTGCAACCCCGATCGGCAACCTTTTCCTCAATACAGGTCATGGCTCCCAAGGGTGGACCATGTCCTGCGGCAGCGGGAAGGTGACTGCCGACCTCATCGGGGGTCGTACACCAGACCTGGATATAAGCGCAATGCTGTATCAGTAATCCCTCCCTTACTGCCTGTCATAGGAGAGAACTGCCGTTTTTTCCTATGCCGTATTTGTAGTTCGAATTTACCGCACTCTTTACTCTAAAGATGAGTCGACTTGGAGGTTTGCCATGCCATTAACCTTAATCGAAACCTGTCGCAAACATACCGATGATGAAATAGAGCAGTTGTTGCAGGCGATCTATGAGGCGCAGCTAAATGCATTCAATGCGCCCGCCTCAGATCGGCAGTTGCGTTATGTCGAACACAACCCTAAGCAATTTTTTACGCCGCCAGACAGCTCGAAGAATTTTACCCTTATTACGATCCAACTGTTTTCCGGGCGTACAGATGTCGCCAAACAAATGCTGTACCAAGAGATCATCAAACGCCTCGGCGCCTTAGGCATACACGAGATTGATATTTTTATCAGTTTGATTGAATCGCCCCGCGAAAACTGGTGTATCCGAAATGGTCGGCCTGCGCCGTAGCGACTTTTTCTCGCAGTATCAAGCACGCTATACGGCGCGATTGAACTGTCATTATGTTATGGAGGTAACATGTCTTTCGCTCTTGAAAATACCGAATTATTGCTCCAGATGAACTTCATCGACGGCGCATGGTGCGATGCCCGCAGCAAGAACATACTGCCGGTAATCAACCCGGCCACGGGCGACGTGTACGCCACTGTTCCCGACAGTGATGAAGTTGACGCCAAGGCTGCCGTCGACGCGGCGGCGGCGGCGTTCACGAACTGGAAAAGGGTTCCTGCGAAACAACGTGCCAACATCCTCAAGCGTTGGAACGACTTGATCCTGGCGAACGCCCAGGACCTGGGGAAAATCATTTCCTCGGAACAGGGCAAGCCGCTGGCAGAAGGTGTAGGAGAGGTCGCTTATGCTGCCAGTTACGTTGAGTGGTTCGCCGAGGAGGCAACACGTTCCAATGGAGAGATCATCCCTTCTCCAGCGACCGGACGGCGTATGGCTGCGCATAAGGAGCCCGTGGGCGTCATCGCAGCGATCACACCGTGGAACTTCCCTGCTGCGATGATTGCTCGCAAAATCGCGCCAGCCTTGGCAGCAGGCTGTACGGTGGTGTGCAAACCTGCTGCAGAAACTCCTTTGACATCCCTGGCACTGGTCAAGCTGGCCGAATTGGCCGGCGTTCCTCCTGGCGTCTTGAACATCGTTGTGACGTCGAAATCCAAAGAAGTCGCTGATGTCTGGTTGAATGACCCGAGGGTTCGCAAGATTACCTTCACCGGCTCCACTCCGGTCGGTAAGCACCTGGCGCGGGCGTCTGCCGATACCCTTAAAAAGCTGTCATTGGAATTGGGCGGTAACGCACCCTTCATCGTCTTTGATGATGCCGTGATTGATGACGCCATCGAGGGCCTGATGGTTGCCAAGTTCCGAAACGGCGGTCAGACCTGCGTATGCCCCAATCGCATTTATGTGCAGGACGGCGTTTACGACGCGTTCGTAGACAAACTGACTACACGCGTTGCCGCGCTGGTAGTTGGCCCTGCGACAAACCCCGCTTCGCAGATTGGCCCGATGATCAATGCCAAAGCCATTGAAAAAATCGAGAGTCATGTGGCGGATGCCGTCAGTCGCGGGGCGCGAGTGGCAACCGGCGGCAAGCGAATCCAGTCGAAGGACTGCGTGAGTGATACCTACTATGCGCCGACTGTGTTGGTCGATGTCGATAAGTCCTCAAGGTGCTTCCAGGAGGAAACCTTCGGCCCAGTCGCGCCGGTCACCCGATTCACCACAGAGGCTGAAGTGCTGCTGTGGGCCAACGATTCACCCTTCGGCCTGGCCTCGTACTTCTACACGACAGACCTGCGCCGAGTCACCCGAGTGGCCGAAGCACTCGAGTGTGGAATTGTAGGGATCAACGAAGGTGCCCTGGCGGCCGAAGCAGCGCCTTTTGGTGGTGTGAAAGACTCGGGCTATGGCCGCGAAGGCTCCACCCATGGCCTGGAAGAGTACATGCATATCAAATACACCTGCCAAGGCGGGCTGGATTGATTTACCACACTTGAAGGGCGCATTACCGGCTGCCGTGCCACGGGGTCGGTAATGACTGGCCTCTATTCGATAACACCTCTATTTGCGCCCTCCCCCTTCTGTGCCGGTTGTTTCCTGCCCTCCACGCGGAACGGCCTTAAGTCCCACCTGGAAGCCCGTGCACAGCCTGTTTGATCTCATTCATCCATTAGTCATTGGAGTTTATATGCACGACGTAGATCGCCTGGTGCGCCAGGATCGTCATTGGGTTCACCCGGTCACCGCATTGCTGGAACATGAAGCGATGGGGCCCTGTATATGGAAGTCGGCCGAAGGTATCCATCTGACCGATATTCACGGCAAACGGGTACAGGATGCCTTCTCCGGTTTGTGGTGCGTGAATGCCGGCTATGGGCAGCAATCCATTGTGCGGGCGGCCCAGCAACAGCTGGAGACACTGCCCTACGCCACGGGTTATTTTCATTTCGCCAGCGAGCCGGCCATACAGCTCGCGGCCCGGCTCGCAGCGATAGCGCCTAAAGGCCTGGATCGGGTAGTGTTCGGCCAGGGTGGATCGGATGCAGTCGACACGGCGATTCGCCTGGTTCGTTACTATTTCAATGCCACTGGCAGGCCGCAAAAGAAGCAGTTCATCGGGTTGCAGCGCGGTTACCACGGCACGTCGTCCAATGGCAGCGGGTTGACCGCATTGCCCTTGTTCCACCGCTATTTCGATGTGCCCACCCAGGAACAGCATCACATACCCTCCCCTTACACCTATCGGCATCCAGCAGGCCCGGACGAGAGCCAGGTGCTGCGCAGCACGGTCAAGGCGCTGGAAGACAAAGTCGCTGAGATCGGCGCGCAGAACGTTGCGGCCTTCATCTGCGAACCCATTCAAGGTTCAGGTGGAGTAATCGTTCCGCCGACCGGCTTTTTAAGGGCGATGCGTGACGCGTGTGATCGCTTGGATATCCTGCTCATCGTCGACGAAGTAATCACCGGGTTCGGGCGTACAGGCCCGATGTTCGCCTGCGAGTCGGAAGGGGTCAGCCCGGATTTGATGACACTCGCCAAGGGCCTGACCTCCGGTTATGCGCCGATGGGCGCAACCTTGATTGGCGAGGAAATCTACACCGCCATTGCCGCGGCCGGCAGTGACGGAACAGCATTGGGGCATGGTCAAACCTACGCAGGACACCCGGTCAGTGCCGCCATCGCGAACGCAACGCTCGACCTCTATCTGGACGGTGGTCTTCTGCAGAATGGCCAGGACGTTGGCGCTTACTTTCAACGCAAGCTCAAGCAACTGGAGTCATTGGCTTGCGTGGGTGAAGTGCGCGGACGTGGCATGTTGGCGGCCTTGGAATTCGTGGTCGATAAACAGAGCAAATCAAAGCCTCCGGCTGCTCTGCAATTCGGGCAGAAAGTCCTTAAGCGCGCGTTTGCAGAAGGTTTGGTATTCAGAGCCTTCTCCGACGACATCCTGGGGTTTGCACCATCGCTGAACTACACCACGGCCGATGTCGATACGCTCATCGACATCTTGAAACATGCGATCGAGAAGACGGCTGCTGACACGCTCTAGCGAACGGAACAGCAACACACAAAAAAGCCCAGACCATAACGGCCTGGGCTTTTTCATATGACCACGGCGTTAGCGTGGCGCTTCCTGGACGACCCGGTCAGGCACCCACGCCTGGGACGGGCTGCCTCGTTTAACCAACAGACCGGTAATCACCACCAAGGCCGCCAACCCTGCAGTGGCAAGGACTTCGCCTTGATGCGCCGGCAGAGTGAGCATCACGCCCAGCGCGCCGACGATGAACACGATCACCGCCCAGGTCAGCCCTGGGTACAACCACATTCTGAAACTGATGCGGTGCCCATGGGCCATCAGTTTCTTACGCATGCGCAACTGGGAGACTGCAATCACCAGGTAAACCAGCAGCGCAACCGCGCCGGAGGTGGCCAACAGGAAGGAGAACAGGCGCTCCGGTGCGAAGTAGTTGATGATCGTAGTGACGCAGCCAATGGCGGTACTTGCAATGACCGCCTGGCGCGGCACTTTGGCGAGCGTCGTCGTTTTCAGGAACGCTGGCGCCTCACCGCGCTTGGCCAACGAAAATAGCATTCGCGACGCGGTGTAGATAGCGGAATTGAGGCAGCTGGCAACGGCGACCAATACTACGATATCGACAATAAACTTCGCGTTCGGAATTTGCAGATACTCAAGTGCGCGCTGGTATGAGCCCACAAGAGCAAGGGCCGGATCATTCCAAGGGACAATCGACACAATCATGAAGATCGAGACGATGTAGAACAAACCGATACGCCAGATCACCGAGTTGGTGGCCCGCGCAATTTGTTTGCTGGGGTTATGAGATTCCGCTGCCGCGATGGTGACGATCTCAGTGCCCATGAAGCTGAACATAGTGGTGAGCAAGGCCCCCAGTACCGGGGCATATCCATTTGGCGCGAACCCACCGTTGTTGTTGATCAGTGTACCGATACCACTGACCGTAATATCAGGAAGCCCACCCACCAGTGCGATGGCGCAAACCACGATGAACGCGATGATCGCCAGCACTTTTGCCAGGGCAAACCAGAACTCGAACTCGCCGTACCGCGCCACACTATAGAGATTGGTCAGGGTGAGCCCGCAGGTTATCGAAAGCGCAAAGATCCACGTATCAATGCCAGGAAACCAACTGTGCAGGATCGCTGCGGCCGCAATGGCTTCAAGGGGAATCACCAGCACCCAGAACCACCAGTAAAGCCAGCCGATGGTAAATCCCGCCCAAGGCCCAATGGCGCGGTTTGCATAGGTTGAAAAAGATCCCGTATCCGGCGACGCTACGGCCATCTCGCCGAGCATTCTCATGACCAGCACCACAAGCGTGCCGGCAGCCAGGTACGAGAGCAGCACCGCAGGCCCTGCGGCCGCAATGGCATGACCCGAACCGACAAAAAGCCCGGCACCGATGACGCCCGCAATCGATAACATCGTGACATGCCGCTGTTTCAGACCAGGGGCAAGCGAAGAGCCGGCCTGTCCTCCGGACTCAAGGGTTGTTTGTATCTTTGACATAGATTCACCATTTTTTTTATTAGGCAGGTTGTGAAATTCCGGGTGCACGAAGACACCCTATTATTGTTTTATAGTTCTCCAGATATTCGAACTTGGTTTCACTCAGGCGATGACGTGGTCGCTTTCCATGACCTGTTCCTGCTCCTGTTTCGGCGCTTCAATAGTGGCTCGCAATCTATCGGCGAGGCACTCGGCAATGTCCCACTGCACCTCCTCGGCTCGACCGGCCAACAAAGTCAGTTGGTTATGAATAAGCACAGGGATAACACCCAGATCCGCCAGGGTTTTTATTGTGGAAAGTGCATGCAAAAGTTGACGATCAGTTCCATCACGGCAACGTTCCACCACCAGTTGAGCACTCAGGATATTGGACTCACTTGACAACGCGACCCACTGTGCAATTAGCCGAGTTTGTTCAATTAGCGCAGCGGGAGCCCCCCCCATGCAATAGATCATCGCCCCCGGTTCAGCCTGTATAACGACTACAGGTTTTACCCCGCGCACCAACATCTTCAATAATGTTTCGATAGCCTGACGAAAAAGGGCCGGTTGCAACTCGTGGCGATTAGTTAGTTCACCCTGAGTTATTTTGAGGATCGCGAATTCGCTCACACGTCATCTTCCTATCGGGGGCTGTACTATTTCAGCGATGTGCAGAATTTGGCGATAGCGCTACAGCTTTGCTCAAGTGATGCGTTGTCCAGTGCATAAGCGATCCGGATAAAGGGTGACAATCCAAAGGCAGCACCATGTACGACGGCTACATGGGCTTCTTCAAGCAGCGCGTAGGCCACGTCTTCATCGGTGTTCAGAAGCCGACCGCCCGGCGTCATCTTGCCCAGCAACCCTTCACAATCGGCAAACGCATAGAAAGCACCGGCAGGTGATGAGCACGACAAACCAGGTGTTGCGTTGAGCAACCGCACCATCAGGTCCCGACGGCGCTCGAACACGCCACGAGAGCGCGCAATGAAATCCTTTGGCCCTTCCAGCGCCGCCAATGCCGCATATTGGGAGATGGTGCACGCACCGGATGTCTGCTGACTCTGGAGTTTCTCCATGGCCTCGATCAGCCACCTGGGCCCAGTGGCAAAACCAATCCTCCAGCCCGTCATCGCATAGGCTTTCGACACGCCATTCATGGTCAATACGCGTGGCTGCAAGCGTGGCTCTGCTTGAGCCAGCGTAAAAAACGGCCTGGCGTCGAATATCAGGTGTTCATAGATATCATCGGACAGGATTAGAACCCCTGGGTAATCCAGCAAGGTTTCAGCCAGCGCTTTTAGTTCTTCTTTGCTGTACACCGCACCGGTCGGGTTTGACGGTGAATTCAATATCAACCACTTCGTTGCCGGCGTAATAGCTGCCCTTAACAAGGCCGGCGTCAACTTGAATCCGGTGTGAGGGGGGCACGGCACAATGATAGGCGTGGCGCCAGCCAGGCACACCATTTCGGGATAGCTGACCCAGTAAGGTGCGGGAATAATAACCTCATCGCCTTCATTCAGCGTGCAGGCCAGCGCATTGAAGATAACGTGCTTGCCTCCATTACCAACAATCGTATCTTTCCAGCCTACGTCCAACTCATTTTCAACACGAAACTTGTTTGCAACCGCCTCGCGCAGTGCCTGCATACCGGCAACGGCCGTATAACGTGTGAAACCGGCATTGATCGCGTCAATCGCGGCATTGCTGATAGAGGCCGGTGTATCAAAGTCCGGTTCACCTGCACTGAGCGAAATAATAGTCTTGCCCTGTGATCTAAGTTCCGCCACGCGAGCGATCATCGCGTAAGTCGCCGATGGTTGAGCGCGCGCCAGGTGTTTATTTAGAAATGTCGGCTTCGTCTCAGTCATGGTCGAGTCTTTCCTATGTAAACGACGAGGTGCCCTCGCACGATCAAAGGCGATGGCACCGCAGCGCAGAAACCAAATGCGGTACAGCTCATAGAATCAACAATCGCGGGCTTTAATTCTTCAAACTCCGCAGGTGAATAAGCGGAGACGGCATCCTATTCGGGATAGGACGCTTCAGCGCAGAATCATCGCCAGGTACTCCGCCAAGTGCATCGGTTGTCGGCCACTGACGTTGCGTATTTGCCCCCTGCAGCTGAACCCGTCAGCCACCACTAGGGCGTCCTCGGGCAATTTGTCCAGGTGCGGTTTGAACTCCTGTTCACCGATTATCTTGGCGATGGGCGCACTTTTCAGGTGGTAGCCGTAGGCTCCGGCGACCCCGCAACAGCCTGCCGGGATGATCCCGCCCTTATCACCCAACTGCTTGAGGACCGATTGCTCAGCGCTCAGCCCCCCGCACGACTTCTGATGGCAATGCCCATGGATGCGAACGTCTTCCTCGATTCTGGGCAATTCAATAGCGTGGTTTTGAATCAGCTCGCTCAGCGTGACCAACGATTTAGTCAATTGCTTTGCCCGGGTGTCATCCGGGAAAAGCCCGGGCATTTCATCCCTGAACACAGACAGGCAACTGGGCTCAAGCACAACAATCGGAATACCTTCGCGCAGCGGTTTGTCCAACTGCGTCAAGATCGCTTCCAGATTGGCTTTGGCCTGATCGAGCATCCCCACATCGTAGTAAGGCCGCCCACAGCAGATATGCCGCTGCATGAGCTTGACGCGAAAACCCAGTTTCTCCAGCACCTCGACCCCGGCCTCCAGCACCGTCGGTGTGAACCCGTTATTGAAACTGTCGACCCAGAGCAGGACATCCGTTGCCGATACATCGTCCTTATGTTCACGCAAACGCCTGGCGGTCTTGCCCGCCCTGAAACTCTGCCCCGCGATCCTGGGAAACTTGACACTTGGCGCCAGGCCAAACAACGCCCCTGCGGCCCTGAACAGCGGGTTGCCCATGGCGTAATTGAGGACGGGTGAGATCTTCGTCGCGACGGGCAGCCACTCGCCAATGCGACCAATCATGGCGTCCATCAGTGATCGAGAATTCTTCTGGTAGTGTCGATACAGGAATTCAGTTTTATAACGTGCGATGTCGACATTGGTCGGGCAATCCGACTTGCAGCCCTTGCAACTGAGGCACAGGTCAAGGGAGTCCTTGATGTCCTTGTTGTTCCAGTCATCCTGGATCACATCGCCCTTGAGCAATTCGAAAAATAAACGGGCGCGGCCCCGCGTAGAGTAACGCTCTTCTTTGGTCGCGCGATAGCTGGGGCACATCGTCCCCCCTTCCGGCGAGCGGCACTTGCCCATGCCGATGCACCGCTCGGTCTCCCTGGCAAACCCTTTGTCGCCCAGCCGCGCGTCGTACGTGAACAGGCTGCTGACCTCCTTGCGCGTATAGTCCGGCCCCATGCGCAGGTTGGCGTCCACCGGCATGGCATGGATCAGCTTGCCGGGGTTCATTTTATTCAGGGGGTCCCAGATTGCCTTGAAATCAGCGAGGGCCTGCATGATGGTTTCGCCGTACATGATGTGCAGATACTCCCCCTTGGCCTGGCCATCGCCATGCTCACCGGACAGCGATCCGCCATAGCGCACTACCAGATGGGCGGCCTCGTCCAGAAAAGCCCGCCAGGTATCAATGCCATTTTGGGATTTGAGGTCGAAGGTGATACGCGAATGGATACAGCCGTCACCGAAGTGGCCATACAAGTTGGTCTTGTAGCCATAGTTGGCAACGATCCGGGAAAATTCGCGTAAATACTGGCCCAGCAAATGCGGCTCCACGGCGGCATCTTCCCAGCCAACTGTCGGATCGGGCTCGTTTGGATCGAGCCCCAGGGATGTCGCGGATGCACCGGTCTCACGGATGGTCCAGATTCGGTTCATCAACGCCGCATCCGTGACCAATCGCACACTGGGACGCCCTGGCAATAAATCAGCGATATCCCGAGCCCTGGTAGCTGCAGCCAGTACGTCCGCGTCATTGGTGGCACCGAACTCCACCATCAGCCAAGCATTTCCCGCCGGAAGCTCTGCAATATCGTCGACCTTCATGCCCCGCTCAAGCAACCCGCCGATGATGCCATCGTCCAGCCCTTCCATGGCGATGGGTTCGAGCGGGAGCAACTGGGGAACAGAGTCAGCCGCCAGGAAAATATCCTCGAAGCCAAACACGACCAGCAGGCGATGGGTGGGGTTCTTGACCAGTAACGTCTCAGCTTGCAGTACCGTCACGCAGGTGCCTTCCACGCCAACGAGGGCCCGCGCAATGTTGAAGCCATTTTCCGGCAACAATTGATCGAGGTTATAACCCGAGACCCTGCGCTTGATCGTCGGGAAAATCCCGCGAATGTCGTCGCCGTACTGATCAGCCAGTGCCTTGAGCCCACGTACAATTTCCGCACGCCTGCCGCCTGCGGCCAGGTGCTCCTGGTATTGCGCCTCGTCTGTCGTGCCTACCCAGAAGCGCTCACCGTCGTAAGTGAGGATCTCCAGGCGCTCCACGTTTTCGACAGTTTTTCCGGCCATGACCGAATGCGCACCACAGGAGTTGTTGCCGATCATGCCGCCCAAGGTACAGCGGCTGTGGGTGGCCGGATCCGGACCGAAGGTCAAGCCGTGTTTGGCCGCGGCGGTTTTGAGCTGATCACAGATAACGCCTGGCTCTACGCGGGCAATCCTCTTTTGGGCATCAATATCGATGATGCGGTTCAGGTATTTTGACGTATCGATGATGACCGCAGCGTTCACCGATTGGCCACACATCGAGGTGCCCGCCCCGCGAGGCAGCAGTGGCAGGTTTGCCTCCTGGCACAGGCGCATGGCGGTAATGACATCCTTAATGGACCGGGGCACTACAACGCCGATGGGCAACTGGCGGTAGTTGGATGCCTCCGAGGCATACACCGCGCGTGTGGCGGCATCGAAGCGAATGTCCGCAGTGGTTTGCGCCTCCAATTGTGATCGAAGCTTCATCAGCACGTTCAGGTCAATGATGGATGCGGCGGTACTGGAGGTCATAAGGTTGCCTATTGTTGTGTCAGCGGCTACGCATTGGATGGCGACTGGTGCTGCGCCGGCGTCGGCCGGCGCCTTCAGCGATGATTCATCCTATGCATTACCGGGCGGCGGCTCCACGGCTGAAAAGTAGGAAAGAAATAACCTTATCTACTGCGCCAAGTGTGAGCCCGGCCGATCGCTAACGCAGCCCGCCCAGCAACGAAAAGGCGTTATTTGGGCTGGCGATACCCCAGCATGACGCCAAGGAAGCTGAAAGCAGCGGCGAACATCACATAAAAGGCGGGTGCGGTTGCGGTGCCCGTCGTTTGAATCAACCACGTCAAAATCAGCGAAGCGAAACCTCCAAACGTCATGACAGCCAGGTTGTAGGCCACCGACAGCCCGGTAGAAAGCACTTTGGTCGGGAACGTTTCAGACAACGCCGCCAATATCGGCCCCGTATAGGTCGCGATCAATAGCCCGAACACCGCCTGAAAAATGCACAGCGTCTGCAATGACGGCTGCGAAACGATCATATTGAACAGCGGCCAGGCCAACACCAACATCGCAGCAGACGCGCCGCCCAGTAGCCATTTGCGCCCCACTTTGTCCGACAACCAGCCGGTAATCGGTGAGCAGATCGAGATCACTGTCCCGCCGACAATCGCAGCCATGAAGGACGCTGATTGCGGCAGTTGCAGGACCCTCACCGAGTAGGTCGGCATATAGAACAGAATGACGTAAATGCACACCGTCCAGAGCACCACCATGGCGAAACTGGCAAAGGCCTGCTTGGGGTACTCCCGAATCACGTCCTTGAAGGGCGTCTCGGATTTGTCACCCGCCTCTAGAAACGCAGGCGACTCATCCAGGTTGCGGCGAATAAAATAACCAATAGGGCCAATCAACAAGCCGAATAGAAACGGAATGCGCCAGCCCCAGCTCTCGACCTGCTCCGGGCTCAGGTTGAGGGTAATGCCTGTGCCGAAACAGGCCCCGACCAGCACGGCAAAACCGATACTGGTCTGGATCCAGCTGGAGTAGTAGGCCTTTTTGCCCGCCGGAGCGTGTTCGGTCAGGTACGCCGTGGCGGTCCCCATTTCGCCGCCTGCGGAAATCCCCTGGAGCAGCCTGGCAAATACGATGATGCAGGGCGCCGCCATGCCGATTTGCGAGTAAGTAGGTGCCAGCCCGATAAGGGCTGTGCCTATCCCCATCAGAATGATCGTCAGGGACAGCGCGCCTTTTCTTCCGTAACGGTCCGAATAGATGCCGATGAGCACCCCGCCTATGGGGCGCACCAGGAAGCCGACGCCGAAGGTGGCGGCAGAGAGCATCAGCGAGGTGACGTCATTGCCGGTGGGAAAAAAAAGCTTGCCGATGGTGATGGCAAAGAAGCCATACACCATAAAGTCAAACCACTCAAAACCATTGCCCAATACGGTGGCCACGATGGCCTTGCGGCGCATCGATCCGTGTGCCTGGGAATGGACTGCTAGCGGTACTGTCGTCATAACGCCTCCGAGCTTTCAGCTATTCGCGCAAGTGAAAAAGCCGTGCCCATCTTGTTGTTGTGGGGTGTATGCATTTGGCCCATTTGGGCGACACCTGCGTCACCTGAGCCAAGTAGGAAAAAAAACTGCTGCAATAGCACCTGAAATAGGAGAACCCGCCAGCGGCGCAAATCTATGCTGACAACACGTTCTGATGACGTGCCTCAATAACAATCTGAGCCCGCCCCCTTCCCATGCACAGCGTGGGCTGAAAGGGCGAGGCGCCGGGAGGATTCAGTGAAAGACCGTGTAACCCCTGCCATCGAAGTCGGCGAAGAGATGGTCGCAGGCTTTGCGAAAAAAGGGCTTGGCCAAGTCGTACCTGCCACGACCAATGATCGGGGGCGCGGCCCCTTCCAGCGCCTCGTGTTGCGTGGTGCTACCGTGATTGACGGTACAGGCGCTCCGCCCTGGGGGCCTGCCGACGTTGTGATCGAAGGTGAGCGCGTTGTTGAAATCGCGGCCGTCGGCGTGCCCGGACTGCCCATCAACCCCATGAGACGGCCCGCCAGTGGCGACCATGAAATCGATTGCACCGGCAAGTTCATCACCCCGGGCTTTGTCGATTGCCATGCGCATGTCGGCACGCCATTTCATGGCGAAAATGGCCAAATGCTTCCCGCCGATTACGCCTACAAGCTGTGGCTGGCCCATGGTGTAACGTCGGTGCGCGAAGCCGGGTGCATGAACGGACTGGCATGGACCTGTGAGCAAAAGCTGGCGTCTTCGCAAAACCGCATTGCAGCGCCGCATCTGTATGCCTATGTCTATTTTCCTGCGGTGAATGATTACCTGAAAGCGATCCATACACCCGAACAAGGCCGTGAATGGCTGCGCCAGGTAAAGGACAAGGGGGCTGACGGCGTGAAGTTCTTCGGCGCCTCCCCCGCGGTCATGGAAGCGGCCCTCGACGAAGCGCAGAAACTGGGCTTGCGCACGTGCTGTCACCACGCCCAGCTATCGGTCGGCCGGATGAATGCGTTGCGCACCGCCAAGTGGGGCCTGACCAGTACCGAGCACTCCTATGGGTTGCCGGAAGCGTTATTGGAAGGGCGCACGCTGGCCCTTATAGACGACGACTACAACTACAACGACGAGTACTTACGCTTCGCCACTGCCGGACAAACTTTCCTCCAGGCGGCCAAGCCGGGTAGCTCGAAATGGAACCAGGTGTTGGAGGCGTTTCTTGAGGCCGGCCATACATTCGTCCCCACCATGAATGTATACGATGCCAATCGCGACCTGATGCGTGCGCGGCGTGCGGAATGGCATGACCAATACACCGACAGCACCACCTGGAATTATTTTCAGCCGCAACGTGGCGGGCACGGCGCCTATTTCTATCGATGGTCGGTCAAGAATGAGCTTGAGTGGAAGGAAAGCTTCACGATCTGGATGCAGTTTCTGAACGAGTTCAAAAACAGAGGTGGGCGTGTCTGCCCGGGAAGTGACTCCGGATTCATGTTCCAGATCTACGGCTTTGGTTTCATTCGGGAGTTGGAGCTGTTCCAAGAGGCCGGCTTCACCCCCCAGGAGGTCTTGCGAGCAGCCACTCTGCACGGCGCTGAGCTGCTGGGAATCGACAACGAAACCGGTACGCTGGAACCTGGAAAGAGAGCGGATATCCTGATCCTGAATCAAAATCCGATGACGGATTTCAAACTACTTTATGGCACCGGTGCATTACGGCTGAACGACAGCACCCGCTCACTGGAACAGAATCGTGCCCTTGAAACCACGATAAAAGCCGGGGTCCTGTTTGAGGTGACCGATCTCCTGGCTGACGTGCGTGACATGGTCGCACGCACCTGGAAGAGAGAAAGCCGTGATGAACGCTGACGCTCACAGCACGCCTTGGGAACTCACCCACTTCATCATTCTTGCAGGCCCGCTGGGCAGCGGTAAAACAACCCTGCTTGAAGCGGTCATCACCGCCCCAAACATGGCGACCTCGACGGCGGTGATCATCAATGAAGCCGGTGCTATCAACATTGATGGGGCTATTTTGTCCGACTCCGCCCAAGGCCTGCCGATGGCGACGCTGAGCAACGGCTGCGTTTGTTGCTCGCTGACCAATGACCTGGTGTTTACGGTAGAAGAACTTATCGCTAGCCGGGCCAAATCTGGCTCGCCCCCCTTGGCGCGTATCATCCTGGAGTGCAGCGGGCTTTCAAAGCCAGGACCCGTTATGCGTTCATTGGCCGGACTGGCAGAACTGCGTATGCGCGTCAGTGTCGTTTCAACTCTCGATTGCAGCCGGGACATAGGTTCCAGCATTGATGCGCAAGCAGAGTTGGCACAGTTGGCAGCCGCACAGGTGATCGTACTGACCAAGGGAGATCTTGTTTCAAATACAGTAAGCGCTCACCGCGTTGAATCCGTCAAACGGCTGAATCCGTTCGCCACCGTCATCAATGAAATCGAACCACACAAACGAATGAATTGGGCCCGTATCAGCGGGCCCACCGAGCGGCATGTTCAGTCCTTCATCTCACGGCCAATAGACTCGCAAAGGGTTCAGCATCCGCGCATCCAGGTTATTCATGCACAGCTGGACAAGCCGGAATGGGAAGATGTACAGGATTGGTTGGAAAACATTGCCAGCGTGCTGGGCGAGCGGCTTTTGAGGATAAAGGCGCTGGTGAATGACCCACAGGGCATCGCGGTTTTACTCCAGAGCGTCGGTACGACATTCTCAGCAGCGCGACGCTTGTCGGCCCCAGCGACGGAGCGCACATCCGTCGTGTTCATCGTTTGTGATGGTGATGTTGCGTTGCTTTCCAGTGTCAGCACGCATCTGAGCGTAGAGTGGGCCTCATGAGCGGCAGATTGCTTGATCCACCAGCCGGCCAGACACTTCGTCTGGCGGCCTATCTTCCAGCATCTGTCAGAACGGTATTTTCCCGGTCAGTATTTCCCACCACATTCGCCAATCCCCAGCAAAACTCTTCAAGGGGTGCTTGAAAGTGGCCGGTCGGTTTTTCTCGAAGAAAAAATGCCCGACCCAGGCAAATGTGTAAGCCTCAATAAATGCCAGCACCAGCAACCACCACACACCGGTTACTACGCCCACCACCAGCAGGACGACTGCAAGAGTCGATCCGATAAAATGCAGTCGACGTGACGTTCTATTCAGGTGTTCACTCAGATAGAACCTGTAGAACTCATCGACTGCTTCGCCCTTCTCTGCTCTGTTCATATTACTGCCCCTTGGCTCATTTCAGGCGCCAGCCTTCACCGTCTCTGGTTATCAACCCTCGCTGCTCGAGCGACCCGACGTAGTTGCGATGGCCCTTTTCGCTCTTGCGCCGGAACAAGGGCAATATGTACGGTAAAATTCCCGGCACCAGCATGGCTAACCGCGCAGTCCAGGATTCGCTGGGACGAACGAACAGTTCCAGCCGAGGTTTTTCCAGCGCTTTGATGACGGTTTTAGCCACGTCTGCGGGCATTTGAGGCGGATCCATAAACTGCATCTTGTTGCCATTTTCAATGGCCTCACGCATCAGCATCGGCGTTTCCGTCGCGGACGGATTCACAATGGTGAATTTTACGCCTAAGCGTTTGCCATCCAACCCCAAGCAAAGCATGGCGCCACGCAGGCCAAATTTTGTTGCCGAATAAATGCATGTTTCCGGCATGGGAAATAATCCCCCTAAGGAAACAATTGAAATAACCCGTCCGTCACTGGCTTGTTGCAACAAGGGTAGAAACGCCTGACACAGTTCCAAAGGAACCATCATATTGAGCTGGACTTCACGCGCAATCGATACAATTGGCCTGGTTTCGAATGGAATATTGCTTAATATCCCGGCGTTATTGACCAGCAGATCGAGGCGACCGATCTCCCTACTCACATAGTTCACCAGCCCCCCAAGCGCTTCACGATCGGTAAGGTCCGCCTGATAGGTCAATGCCTGGGACCCGAGGGCAGTGGCGGCCTCGGCCAGGCGCACTGCATCAATATCGACCAGCACGCATTTGACACCGCGTGCGATCAGCGCCGCCGCGATCGCCCGCCCCAACCCACCGGCGCCTCCCGTAATCAGCGCTGTCCAGCCCGTAAATGACGTATTACTTGCCATGCAGACTCTCCCCCAGCACTTCATGAACCACAGGAGCAGCGCTCTTTGGAAAAGGCTGATCGAGCTTGATGGCTGCATACATATCTTCAGTCAAGCGCGGCCAATGCATGCGTGTGCGTAGCGTCTCCAGGTAAGCAGTGAAGGACCGAGCATCCAGATAAACCGCATGCCGGTCAGATTGAACAAACTGAATCCCGCCACTGAGGTCCGGCTCGTCGCTCTGAATCAATTGATCGAATTGGCGCGCGGTGTCGAGCCCATCCAGCTGCGCCCGAAAATACGCAGCCAGGGTGAGCGCCTGGGTATCGAAAAGCTTGAAAGCACTAGAGTTCTGGTCGAGGTAACCGATGGCGCAGAGGTTACGGTGAGTGCGGCTGAACATCGACAGATAAAGCAGGGGCCTGCCATGCTTCCATTCGAAAAACTGCGCAGCGCATTCAGCGCCCCATTTGAACCCTGTGGCACAAAGAATCAAGTCGATTTTTTCGCGTGCACCATCTGAAAAAATGACGACATCACCCTCCAGCCGGTCGATGTTTTTACGCACCGCAATATTGCCGTGCTGAAGATGATGCAGCAGTTGCGAGTTCACGATCGGGTGGGTCTCGAACAAACGATGATCAGGCTTCGGTAAGCCCCATCGTGTCAGGTCTCCCACAAGCAGCTTCAATAAGAACTTGAAGACAGGCCTGGCCAGCCACAAAGGGAGGTGCGGCCCATTTTCACCAAACACATCGGCAGGTACACCAAACACATGCTTGGGAATGAAATAGTAACCACGGCGCATGCTGATAAAGGCTTGTTTTGCGTGAATGGCGGCCTCGCAGGAAATGTCCGCGCCAGAATTTCCCGCGCCCACCACCAACACGTTCTTACCTTGGAATTCCGATCCGGATTGAAACGAGTTGGAATGGCGTATTTCCCCATTAAACTCACCACGAAACGCTGGCAGGTTGGGCTTCCAATTTGTCCCGGTCGCTAACACGATCCAACGGTATCGACGTGTAGAACCATCACTCAGGCTGACGGACCAGTGCCCGTCAGGATCCTTTCTAATCAGGGTCACCGTTGTACTGAACTGAATAGACTCACGCAGCCCGAATGCTGCAGCGAAGCTCCTGAGATAGTGCGCGATTTGACGGTGGGAGGGGTATTCCGGAAAGTCCCTGGGCATTGGAAACCCGACGAATCCCGACAGATCCCTGGACGAGATAAAATGCGCCGAATCGTACATCGGTGTGCCGACATTGGTGATGTCCCAAATCCCTCCAACATCCGAATGCCGCTCGAACTGGTCATACGTAATTTTCTTTGCTTTGAGTGCGCGTGCGGCACTCAGCCCACCAGGCCCGGCGCCAATAATGCAGGCGCTATTTCCTCGGTCGATAATCGCTGCGTCTTGTTCTGATTTCATAGCGCTTTCCTTGGATATCCAGTTCAGTGTTGAACCGAAATCTAAAGGGAAGTCGATGCTTTCGATGAGCCTTTCGCGGCCATTCAGGGGACCATGGAGGACAGATAAGCTGCGCGCACAAGAAACTCACCCGTTATGCCCGCAATAGCAGAAAGGGAGGTGTTAGATTACCGACCGAAAGGTATCGTCTACAGACTCATTCTGATGGAGAGCGTGTGATCTATGTTAGAGCCCGCAGCGGCTGCCCAGCACTGGAAGCAGCATCCCCAACAAAATGAAGCGGTGGTGGTTCCCAACGTCGCGCGGGCGTTGTTCAGCCTGTTAATGGAAAGCGGGCTCTCGACAGAGCGCATTTGTCGCGGGCTCGGCTTCGGTTATGCCGAACTGCTTGATCTGGACATGCGCTTGTCTTATCGGCAAACCCGAATGCTGATTACTCGAACGCAGCGAGTGGTCAAGGACCCTGCGCTGGGTCTATCTACCGGCGCGCGTCAGACCCCGGTGTCGTGGGGGTTGGCGGGCCTCGCCATGCTGACCTGTAAAACGCTGGGTGAAGCCATCACCTACGGTCTCGAACACCAAGGTGATACCGGTGCGTTACTGGAGCACCGTGCCTGCGTCCATCCCAATGAGTTCATCATTGAGGTCAAACCCAAAGTGTTTGATCTGGAAATTGAGCCCTTCTTGATCGAAGAAGCCTTTTCGAGCGCAGTGTCCGTGGTAAGGCGGCTTATCGGGCCAGCCTTCAACCCCCTCAGGGTAGAGTTGTCGTACGCTCGCCCGAATTATGCCCAGGCCTATCGGCGCGAATTTCGTTGCCCGATAAAATTCATGGCCGGGAAAAATCGCTTGATCTGCGAAGCCCATTGGTTGAACGCACGCCTGCCGGATTATGACGACATGGCGTGTGGACCATTGCGGGCGAAATTGGATCAGCTGATGAACAGAGTTGGTTCACGAAATGATTTGATCGAAACCCTCTCCAGTCATATCCGCCTCAACCTCGACGATCCTGAAGCGCTACAGACATTTTCCAAGGAGCTCAACATGAGCGAGCGTACCCTGCGTCGTCGCCTGACGGACCTGGGCGTGACGTACAGCGGGCTGCTGGATCGAATCAGGCACGAGCGTGCTTGTGACTTACTGCAAAACACCCGTATGTCGATAGCTGACATTGCGCACACCATTGGCTTTAGCGACGCACGGGGCTTCAGGCGCGCCTTCAAACGCTGGACGGGTGCGTTGCCGAATACGCAGCGCACCACCTGATGTCAGACTTTATGTCGAGGTGTTCTTGAAGGCGATCCCGGGTGAAGACGCGCTGCTGTCATTGGCCAACACCGGCAACTCTCGACGCAATACCCAGAGCGTGATCGGTTTGGGCAGAACTCTGGCCAAACGGATCAGCCACCTCATCGGCCAAGGAAACAAGTAGTCCCAGCGCTGGCTGCGCATCGCGTAGAGCATGTGATCGACGGCTGCCGCTTCGGAAATTTCCAGCGGTGCCGGCATGCCATCGTTTGCGGTTTTAGCGGTGGCCACAAACCCTGGGTAGAGCGATAGAAAGCGAATACCTCTGTTACCAAACTCAATGCGACAGGTATCGATCAACAGGCGCAGTGCACCCTTAGCGGCGCTATATGGCCCCTGCAACGTCACCCCCAGGAACCCCGCCAGTGAATTGGTGTGCACGACAAAACCATGCCCCTGGCGACTCATATGCTCCAGGGCGGGGAACAGATAATTGACCACCACATCATAGTTCGAGCGCATATATGCAGTGACGTCGGACGCATTCATCTCACGCATATCCAACGCAGGTGCGCCGCCGGCATTGAGTACGACCACATCCAGACGACCGTATAGCTCGACAATTTCACCCACCAGATCGGCCGCCGCATGCTCATCCAGGGCGTCCACTGCCGAGACCAGGCATTTGCCACCCTGGAGCGTGATTTCCAATTGCAGGTCGTTCAACAGCTCCTTGCGCCGGGCCGTGGCCACAACCCAGGCGCCTTCCTGTGCCAGACGCACCGCTAGAGCGCGCCCCATGCCTGAGGACGCCCCCACCACCAGGACCACTTTGCGTGCAAAGCTGACGCGCTTGCTTGCCGGGCACCGGCGAAGCAAGCCGACCAACGTCAATGCAATCAGCGAGAACACGGCACTGACCAACAGCACGTACTCGGCGTTCTCCCCCACCACCCATTGTGACGCCATCAAGGGCCCGAAAGCGCACCCCAACAGCTGCATGCCCGGCACCAACGCGGCAACTCGCCCCGAAGGATCAAGTTGCAGAGCAATACGTACCTGAAAGGGTGTCAGCATCAGCCAGACCAGGCCAAACGCGCCGCACAGCACCAGAAATACCCTGACGCCCATGTCCGCAGAAAAATACATACCCAGCGCGATGCCGCCCAACAACACGGCGGCGACGGCCAACAACGAAAAGTCCGAGACCCGGCGTACCAGGACGATACCCAGGCAACCGCCCAATACCTGCATGAGCAAGGTACCGGAGATCAGCAGTTGTGCGTTTTGCGCATCAAGCCCCACGTATTTGCTTAACGGCTCAAGATAAGCCCAAAGCCCACCAATCGCGCTGAGTTGCATAAAGACCAGCCCGAGCAATAACAGGTGATTAAGACCCCAACCGAACCCGGCATCATCCGTTCGCTGTGCTTGCTGATTGGCCAGCCGAATGGGTTGCCACCGGACCAACAACAAAGAAGCTGCCGTCAGCGTACCCAGGAACACAAAACCATAAGACGAGGTGCTCTGAATAGGTAGGACCCAATACGCCAACACCGCAGCCACCAATGCCTGGCCAAGGGTTTGCACCACCATGAACACCCCCGCCACGCGGTCAGGTGCCGGGCCTTGGACGATCAGGTTCACGGTGCCCCATAACAGCAAACCTTCGGCCAGACCGGCAAAGGCCCGCGCCACTGCCAGTGCGCCATCCCCGGTGGTATTGGCCGTAACCAGGTCCATACCCGATGCCGCCAGGATAGCGACGACAGTAAGCTGGCGCAGGCTGAACACGGAGCGCAATAAATCGCCCAGGACGACACCCAGCCCCAACGAGAGAATTTCGCCCATTGCAACCAAGCCGACGCCCTCAAGTGACAGGCGGTTTTGCGCCAGCAACTCTCCCAGCAACAAGGGTTGCAGCCCCACCATCAGCACGGCGATCGAGCCCAGCGCCAAGGCGACACTCAGGTGTTTACGGGAAACAGCGGACGACATGTGCATGGCGTTACACCTCTTGAAGGGTTTTCAGTAACCACGGTTCTCGGGCGGAATCTCGCCTCGGGCAAAACATTGCGTCGCGCGCTTTTCATCTTTCATCAGTCGGCCGTTGGCGACCAACACTACCCACCACGGCAACAGCGTCATCTTGGCGCCAGAGGCTTTGGCAAGGGTGAAGGCCTTCGCGCACTTTTCAAACAGCTGTGCGTTGAGCGCCATCCGTGTCCCGGTGGTGCCCAGGGTGACGGGCACTCCCTTGATCACCGCCGCGTTGCCACCGCGTTGCAAGGCAGCGGCAATCTCCTGGAGTGAAGCCGCCGGCTCGCCCATATGGCCAATATGCCGAGCTTGCTCATCAAATAAAACCGGCATCACCCCGCCAAAATCCCCCAGGCTTCTGGCGAAATCTCCGCCGCCCAGCAGAACCGCGCCTACATCGGGCCGCGCCCGGTAGATTGCATGATGGGTCTGGCTGTCCCCCATGGCCTGCACCGGCCAGTCGATACAGGTGGGCGCCGCATCCTCCAGCCGCCCCCACCACATGCATTCCTTTCCCGCTATGCGCAAGGAAACGCTGCTGCCGGGCTCCACCATGCTGCTTAGCCGTTGCCGAACGTCTAACCATTGTTGCCGCAGTACATCCTGCATCACGCTCACCTCACACCAGTTGAAAAACGGCGTCGAATCGCTCGAGCGCGTCGTCGATGACCTCGTCGGTATCGGCCAGGCTGGTGTAGATCCGGCTGCCGGCCAGCGTGATCAACCCATGCGCCGTATAAGCCGCACCCATTTCTTCCATCATGTGTTTACGCGACTTGGCTTCATTACGTGCACGCAGCAACTTGAGCGGGTTGCTGGTATCCAGCAACAACACGCCTGAGGTTTGCAGATGCACGATCGAGCCCATGTTATAGGCCACATACGGTAAGCCACGGCGGTTAATGATTTCGTCCAGCCCCTTGCGCATACGGTCACCCGCGCGTCCCGCCAACGCCGGCGCATTCAGTTTGCGCGCCTCGATCAAGGCGTAGTAACCCGCCACGCAGGACAACGGGTTGGCCGACAATGTGCCGCCGACAAAGGCCCGTCGTGCAGAGGTACCAATACCGCCGGCGAGCAGCTGCATCACATCCCTGCGCCCGCCGATGGCACCGGCCATGGGGTAGCCGCCGGTCAGGCATTTGCCAAGTACGGTGATGTCCGGCATCACGTTGAAATACGCTTGTGCGCCCCCCAAGCCGGCGCGGAAACCGGTGACCACTTCGTCGAAAATCAACAGGGTATCGAACTCGTCGCACAGTTTGCGCAGCTGGCGGTTGAAGTCCGGGTGCACCGGACGCGTGCCGCTTTCCGGGCCAAAAGGCTCCACCATGATCGCCGCTGTGCCGCCGCGCAGGCGGTTGATCTGCAAGCGCCGACGCAACGCGTCCAGGTTATTCGGCGGGCTTTCCTGGGTGTTAGCCGTGGCGCCGCGTGGAATACCGACGGCCTCCATACGACCGGTGCCCGGCAACCGCATGCCGTACACCAACTGGTCACTCCAACCGTGATACGCCCCGCCGATCTTGATCACCCATTTCTTGCGGGTATAAGCGCGCGCCAAACGCACTGCTGCCATGACCGCCTCAGTACCCGAGCCCAGTAGGCGCACCATGTCGACGCCGGGCATCACTTCACAGACCAACTGCGCCAGCTTCACCTCGTATTCATGCAGCAGGCCGGTGACCGGACCGCAGTCGTCGAGAATCCGGTTGACCTGCTCACGAATCGCCGGATGGTTGGAGCCCAGCAAAGTCGGCCCGCCGGCCTGTAGAAAATCGATATAGCGGTTGCCATCCACATCGGTCAGATGCGCGTCCTTGGCCTGGGCGATGGCGAGTGGAAACGGGTGATTGAACGCAAGGTTATGCTGCACGCCCCCCGGTATGAATTTCTTGGCCTCCTCAGCAAGCCGCCTCGAACCCTGGCAGCGCTCGTCGAAGTAGCCCATGACCTTGTTCAGCGCCTCACGCTTCAAGGGGCGAATCGGCTGCTTGACCAGCGCATCGAAACGCCGATACAGCGAGTCG
>Ga0163161_10000385_pt1 | contig 37034 bp, 40 predicted proteins | sample S45metaG_FD_129847 | JGI IMG/M metagenome (GOLD analysis project Ga0163161, IMG submission 129847) | Switchgrass rhizosphere microbial communities from Kellogg Biological Station, Michigan, USA - S4-5 metaG | ecosystem: Host-associated > Plants > Roots > Rhizosphere > Soil | place: USA... | reverse complement strand
TTCATCTGTTCTTAGCGTCTCGCTAAGACCTCATTCATTTTTTATATAAAAAGGAGCCCATTTACCGCAGGCATTTCTATTTTGTGTATTCGACCAGCAAATTGATAATCGCTGTTTTGTCAGCCAGGTATTTATTGCATAAAAATACACCACCCAAACCTGTTTTAGGATTGAAGAACAGAAAAGAACTTACTCCCGGGTCATCCCCATCATGGCCGATGGTGCCATTGGTGTAAAGATTCCAGAATATCCCTTTATTGCGGTTAACCAGACTGATGCCTTTTGGTGGATGTGTTTTAGAAAACTGCGGTATAAACATGCTGTCAACAGATGCTTTCTTTAGTAAGGATTGATCGCCGTTATAGGCGCGGAGCATCGCCATGATATACTTACTGAGGTCGGTTGTATTGGTTCTTAATCCGCCTTCGGGATAGGTGATGAAATCATAATAAGGAAGAACCGCCTTCTGGTTATAATATGGCCGGGCATAGTTTTTTAAATTATGCTTATCGAATCGCCATCCCGAATGATTCATGTTGAGGGGCTTTAGGATGTATTTTTGCGTAAAATCACCAAAAGACAGGCCAGATTTTAATTCGATTAAATATGCAGCGAGCGCCGATGCAATATTACTATAACTGGACGATGTGCCCGATGCGCCGGTACCAAAATTTTCCTTATGGTAATATTGGCCATTTTGCGCTAAATAGTCGTGCATAAACGAGGCCAGTGAGGCATCATTGATCTTCTGTTGATAGCCAAGATCCTGTAATATTTTATAGGCCGCAGTATCATAAGGCGCTATAGTGGTATTAAAATGGTAAATATTGGGTAACACAGCGGGATTGTCTACTATCCCGGAGGTATGGTTGGTGAGCTGCCTGATGGTGATCACCCCTGCCGGATCATTAGGGTTAATTACTTTAAAAGGGAGTATCGTGTTGATGTCGGTATCCAAACTGAAGTAACTCAATTCTATGGCTTTCATCAGCGCTATCGCGATAAACGTTTTGCTCACCGAACCGATGTTCTGGATACTATGTGAAGTGTATTTAATTTTCTCGCCAACATTGGCAAAGCCGAAATCCTGTTCATATACCACCTTTTGGGAGTTTGTTAAAATAACAGAGATTCCGGGCAGGCTATCCTTTTCAAAAACCGCTTTTAAAGATTGGCTAAGCCGTTCTTCTTTAGACTGGCAAAAGCTGGTCTGGCTATGGATAACCAGTAATAAACAGATGATGGCGATCAGTTTCAATTTTTGCATAAGATGTGGTTTAAACTTAGGCAAAGTTATATGATCATCAATGACTAAGATTGTAAAAAATCGAAATGCCCCGATTTAGGAAGCAGGTAATCGCTGGCGTCAAAAAGGGAGGGTGCCCCACTGATGATCTGCTGATAAGATCTGATGAAATGTGATTGATCGTAATAGCCATGTTGGTAGGCAAGACGACTTAAATGCGCAGGTGATTCAAGCTGATCAAGATCATTAATCAATTTTCTGAGTTGCAAAATGCGCTGAATTTCTTTAGCCGAAGGGCCAACCAACTGTTTAAATTTCTGCTCCATCCGACGCTGTGAATATCCCGAACGCTCCACTACATCTAAAATACGGTTTTGTCCATTTGATCCCTTTTCCTGTAGTTTTTGAAATACCCACTGGATAAGCTTGCAATCCGGATCTGCAGTAAGATAAGCTTCGAGTTTTTTGCAAAGTATTGTGGCAATAACTTCAGGGCTGGCATGATTTACGTTTAGCAGGTTTTGATAAAGGTTTAGGTTGATGTGCTCCAAACTGAGTACATCGTTAACCAATCTGTTCATCGGAAAATTCGTAATCAGCAAAGGTAGCCATGGTTTTACCTGTGCCATAACGGCCTTGGTATCTGGCTTTACAGCGACACTGGTGCGGTGTGTAATCTGCCCGGCAAGAAAAATACCCGAAGGCAATTCGACGGTTTGATGCGGGAAATTTAAGGTAATCCCATTGCCACTGATAAAGGCGATGGTACAACAGCCATTCGGAAGGGCAAATTTCGGTTCAGTATAAAAAGGGTTACCGGAATTGTCCAGCGTCCAGAATTTTTGAATATAATCCTTGTAGTGGTCGGTAAATAACTCATTATAAAACACACTCATTTCATGATCAATTATAAATCAAATGTGTAAATATTTTCGTCAATAGTGAAAAATAGTTCATTGGTTCAATAGTCATTCGTTCATTGGTCATGCGTGACTGCAAACTATCCATTGCGAACCGTCCTTTTGTTTGAATCGGTTAATTGTCGCAAAGCGCCTCACGCTAAACGTAAAGCAATCTCCTTCAAGGTTCACAAAGAGCAGGCGCGGCGCACTTAGAGCAGGTTGTCCCATTCCACCATCCATTTTACATCTTCCATCTTTAACCATATGGTAAACCCATAATAGAAAAGAAAGACCATCTTGTAAACAACATCCAGTAAAATCAGATTATCTTATTCCAGCATAGGACACATTATTTTTTCCAGCTACCAAGTTAACCCCAGGTTAACCCTTTGCTTACCTTTTCTCTACCTTTTCTTTACCTATTGCTTACCTATTCTTTACCTAAAGGGTAAATAAATGGTAAGGCCAGGGTCTGTTTTGGGTATGGAATGGGTGAGCCAGTCTGCCAGTGGGTATGAAGAGCGCGGTTTTTAAGAATAGTTTTAAGAGTATGCCGGTAATTCAAAAGGTACAGATTTTGCCCAAAATAAGGTTTATACTTAAGGCAGGGGTTGTGTATTAGAAATAAGGGTTAGGTACAGTGTTTTATATCAGGTGAACCATTCTTTTCCGTCTTCTAAACGCTCCAAAAAGTTAGTAAAGGATGTCCCGACTTCAATATGCGCTTCTTCTTCGATTAGCAGAGGGGATAATATAATTCTTAAACTACGGCTGTGCAGTTGTTCTATTGCAATAAATTCTCCGTTACCATTTCCTCCTATGCCTACTGTGTTTGGTAAATACCTGAAAATCTCAAGGTCAGTATTCATTTCAATAATTTCGTCAAAGTCCCAAAGCCGAATATATTCCATCCCAATAAAATCTTCAATTTCCGGATATTTTAAAGCATAAGCTTTATAGTCATCAGGAAGTTTAAAGTTTATTATTTCTTCAACTTCCTCAAAAGTGATTCTGGGTTTGCCAATCCGTTTAGCAAATTTATATTTGGTTAGTATTTCTTCAAATCTCTCCATACTACTTAACTATTCTTCAACATTGGCTAAAATTGGCAACTAAATAGTTATTCCAAATAAATTCTTAATAATGGTTTCTACTGCACTTTTTGTCCTCGGAACATTGTCAATAAGTAAATATTCATGGAGCCTGTTGGCAACGGTTTCCGGCCGTGGCTGATCAATCAGCGTAGGGTTTAATTGTCGTAACCAGGGCGATTGGTTTAACCTTTTGCCTGTAGTGGTGCAATAAATCAAACTGTCAAGCGCAATCAGACTCAATGGACGGCCGGTACTTAACCACTTATTTGCCCTGTCCCAACTAAATTGTGAACTTGCTGCAAGTCGCCCCCAATTTGACGAAATGTTTTTAATCCTGTCACTAACTTGTTCCATCCAATCGAGTGTATTGCTGCTTTGAAAATAGAGCAATGCAGAAATATTTTCGGATAAAAATTTTTCGTCTCCGTTTTCAAGATCCTTTGTAATGAGTTTAAAGGCTTCATTAAAGGGTAAACATTTAGTTATGGCTTCGGCAAAAATTAAAAGCTCATGCTCATTTCTGTTTGCCCATTCCTCCCTGATCCATTCTGCTGCAGCCCCGCCCACAACCTTCCCAACAATTTCGTACGCTTTGTAGTTTATTGCACGATTGTATTGGGTCTTTTCTTTCAATATTTTAAGCACTTCCAAACTATTAAACTGGCGAAGCTGGTTGATCACAAAATCGGTGGTAAAATACTGAACGAATGAAAAGTCGATCAGCCGGTTTAAATCATTCTTGATTTGTTCAAAGTTAGGAAAGGGATACTTTTCCGCATCAACTATTTCAATAAGAGGCTGAGTAGCTTCCCCTGTATCGTAATCGTAAAAATCATCGTGTAAAAGGTATGTATGACCGTGAATTGCCGTTAAATTGAAAAACTCAAGAGGCCTTAATGCGTTGTTTAATAATTTGTTGTGGCAGGCCAAACACAAACGAAAAGGATTTTGCCCTTCGCCTGCAGGTTCTTGAATTTCAATCTCGCTTATGTTACAGCTCTCGCATTTCATTGTTGTTTATTATCCTGAACGCTAACATTCATATATGATCTCGAATTCTTATTTCCCATAGTCATTACAAACTCCCCGAATCTGGCCAGTTCGCCCAATGTGTGTTTGGCTTTAGCGTGGGTTGATATTGTTTTGGATCTTTTGTAACAATTACTTTTGCAATGAGCGGCCAGGTTTCATATGCGCTTGGCCGGTTATGCGCCCAGATTTCTCTGCCCGACTGGTCGTTTAGTACCTCTTGTTGTTTTATCATTTGCGAAAAATGCTCAAAGCTCATTCCATTGAGGCCGTTTTTATTCAGTTGATAAGTTTCACGTAACTGCTCATCGCTCATGGCTGGCCTGATTTCCAGTGGAAAGTCTTTATGAAACCACTCGTCGAGTACTAATATTTTCTTCAAATCAGTGGGGATCGACTTGTAGAGTTCTTTATCTGTTGCACGGAATAATTCGCGGTTTTCCAAAATAGCCAGCCGGCCAGCTTCTTCGGCACTGATTTCATTGGGTGTATAGGCTTTTAATTCAATCCCCGCGTTTTTATAATCTGGCGCATGATGGCTTAAAGCAACCTGTTTTTCCTTCACCAGCCAAAATTTCGCATCTGGTTTTAAACCTTCATCTTCAACCGTTTCGTTAAAGTTTTTTTCGTTGATCGGATATACACTGTAGTAATTTATTGGCCGATTGTTATAATGTTCCAGGTTGACCAGGCAATTGCCATAATAATGGATTTCGAGTAAAATTGTCCCTGCCCTCGGATTGTATCCAAGCCGTTCAACAGCAATGGCCCACTGGTTATGGTCGTTAACAAAAACATTCAGCCGGGTATCAATCAGGTAGGAATATACATGACCAAGTTCAACAAATGAACAATAGTATCCATCATTGGAATTGTCGAGGGTATTTAGGATTTTTTCTTCGGTCATTACATTGCAGGCGGTGGTAATTCTTTCTTCGGTAGGTAATTATCAATTTTGTTTTGCTTCAAAATCTCTGCTTTAATTTTGTTGAAGTCAATTGCGAACTTTTTGGTTTTTGTTGAATCATCCTGGTTGTAGATTTTGTCGCTAAGCGTATTGATCAGCTCGTTATACTCATCACTCATAAAAGGCTCGATAAAGCACATTTGACTTTGCTTTTTACCTTGGTTAAAAGAAATATAATCACGACCTCCGGCATAATGCATGCCTGCGCCGAGCTTTTTGGTTTTAACAAAACTTTGAAGATTCTTTTCGGTCAGTTTATTTAGGGCTTCTATTTCATGATCAGATAACTGGGCGGTGTAATAAGCGGGGCCATGATTGCCATTTATAAAAATATTTAATCTTCCATCCGGGTCAATTGTTGAGTATGAACTTATTTCCAGATTCTTGGAAGATATCATATCATAGCTGACCAGTTTAAAATTTTGCACTTTTATTTTTTGTGCACAGCAAGTAAAACTGATTAAGATTGCTGAAAAGAAGACCATGTTCTTCATTTGTGTTTGATGCGAGAGGTAAAAAATTGATCGTTGTTTAAAATCTGAAAGGTATGCAATATCTGGAATAGTTACAAAAAGCGATGTTGCAGGGAAGGAGGGTTTCTAAAAGGAATTAAGGTATTGATTTAAGGAAAGCACAAATCTGGTCCTTTCTTGGGGCTGTCGAGCTAAGACTTGCGTTAGATTGGGGTTGGGTATAGATGGATTGTCGTTAGGACTAAGACTAAAGTGCAGTCGGGATGTTAAATCGAGAAAGAAATATTTTAGCATAGTTCAAAGATTTCTCCTCTGTGGTCGAAATGACGATTCAACATAATCATTCACCTTTTCCACTCATCTTCAAAGTCATTTTTATCGATAGCGAATGCTTCAAATTCTAAAAGGTCGATTGGCTGGTCTGTAAGAAAACCAAACTCATCTTCGATCATTTCTTCACTGTATTTTAGTTGCTTACCGTTTTCGTAAATCTCCATCTGCCGAAGCACTTCTCCGTTTTGATCGGTTTCAAAATAAAAGTCGCAGGTTCCCCAGAGTTCAGATTTTTCAATCCGGATTTCTTCAAAATGTCGTTTGTAGTAATGCATGGTTATGAGGTTGTGGTTAATGACCGAATATCTCCTGGTCATAATCATAGCCAATCTCTTCAGGGAATTTTCCTGCTAGATCAGGAAAAATGATTTGAATAGATTCGAAGTCATTGTCTTCGTACAACCTGAAGGAACTCAATATTTTTTCATTCAAAGCATCATTTTTCACCGCAATGATATAGACCGGGAAACGGTCGGTCAAATTATTTAATTTCTTATTTAAGGGTACTCTTTGATTCTTAAATGTATGGGCATAATTCGTGATCAAAGTATTGGTAAGCCCGTTAGGCAATCCGGAAACAAAAGCTTCGGGTATACCAAAATTTTTATACAAACCAGTTGAATAGCCAAATGGCGTAAAGTCTATAGACTCCGTGACGTATGTTACATGAAACCCATTTTTTTCGATGTTATTATCGACATTTTCAAAATATAATCTTATTTTCTCGTCGTTCATTGTGTCCTTTGTTTTCCTTAATCTTTGGCATTCCTGGCGTTTATCGGTTAATCAATAAGCACTAACATCCTATCCTGTTTTATAACCCATTTACCTTCCTCCTTTTCCAGAAAATATACCCTACTGCTAGCAGGTTGCCCGAGCTGATTGTGGAACATCATAATCGATAAAGCCATTGTACCGTCATCGCTAACCATTACCGGAGCAAATACTACGGCACGTTTCGACTTCCTTATAGATTTGAACCAACTTTTATCATTGGTAGACAATGGATAATTAGCAAGGGTAGCGGTATCAATCCGGTTGAGAAAAGCCTTCCATTGCGGTTTCTTCCAGATGTTCGACGCCGAGGTGTCCAGGCCGTCGGGATTGTGGAAATCAAGGTCTCCGATGAAGTTTTTTTGGGTTCGCTTATAAACACCATAAGAAACCCCATCTGAATTTATTGATTTCAGTACAGCCTTATGAATCTGAAAAAGCTGTTCCTTATTTTTCATATGGGCCTGGCTTTGTATCCCCAAAAAAAGAATAAGCAGGGCGGTTAATGCTGTTTTCATTAGTGGCTTTTTGTGTTGATCCATCTGTATATGTTCGGATTGATCAACCAATGTTAAAAATTTTAAAGTTCGTTTCGCCCGTTAATTTAACTTAAGCATTTAATTAAATGACTGGCGGAATTTCAGCGGCGACATATTCGTTTTGTTCTTAAACAGCTTACCAAAGGCCTGCGGATGCTCAAAGCCCAGTGCATAGGCGATCTCGTTCATGGTTAGATCGGTAGTGGATAATTTTTCCTTGGCCAGATCAATTACCTTGCCCAGAATAAAATCTTTGGTGCTGAGGCCGGTTAATGTTTTTAGCAGTCGGCTGAGGTAATTCGGTGAAAGGTTCAGCTCATCAGCAATAAAGCTTACCGGGGGTATCCCTTTTGACCGCAAACCTTCACCTTTAAAATAATCATTCAATAGCTGCTCAAGTTTATCGATAATCTGGTGGTTGCTCACCTTTCTGGTGAGGAACTGGCGCTGGTAGAACCGTTCGGAATAGGTTAACAATAATTCTAAATGTGCGATAATCACATCCTGGCTAAAGCTATCGATCCTTGCACCATATTCCTGCTCAATATTCTTCATAATCGTGATGAGCATTTGTTCCTCGGCATCAGAAAGGTGCAACGCCTCATTGGCCTTGTAATCAAAATATTCATATTGGCGTATTTTGGTGGCTAAGGGGCTGTTCCATAACAGATCCGGATGCACGAGTAACAACCATCCCCGATGACTGGTTGCCGCTTCGAAAGGCCCTTCGATAGACAGCACCTGCAAGGGAGCCATAAATAGCAAGATACCCTCGTCAAAATCCACTTCCTGCTGGCCGTATTTTAGCCGGGCATGGAAACTCTTTTTTAAAGCGACACTGTAAAAGTTATGTACAATGGCCCGTGGTGCCTGCTTTATATCATAAGGCATGTCTTCAAAGCGGATCAGGCTTACCAAAGGGTGTATTGGCTTGGGTAGGCCCATGATCCGGTGGTATTCCGAAATGCTCCTGATATGAAGTGGCGCGGGTTGTGGCATAAACAAATATAGTAGGTTTTACAGGTTGAGCAACAGCTTTAATCCCGATTTTAGGTCGATCGGCGTCCGGCCCAAGGCCTCTTCCATATCCTTGCTCAATGTGCTGCCCTGTCCGTTTTTGATATCGGTCATAAAGCTTGCGATCATCTCTACTTGCTGTTCCGGAATGCCCTCTGCGATTTTTGTATCTTTAAAATGGTCAATACTGATGGGGCTATACTCGATTTTTTTACCTGTCAGCTCCGTTAGGGCGAGCGCAATATCATAAAAGGAATACAGCTTACTTCCGGTAAAATTGTAGATACGGTTGTCTTCTGCATCTCCGGATAGTACGTTTCCAATCGCCTCAGCCTCATCGCTTCTGAGGGCATAAGATACCGCACCGTCTCCTGCCGGAAGCTGGATTCCGCTTTCTAAATAGTTTTTACCAAGCATGAAAATGGCCATCGAATCCATATAAAGAATATTTCTGAAGATCAGGTATTTCATGCCGCTGGCCATCAGGTAATCTTCTGTCTCGAAATGGGTTTCCATAAGGGGATTGGCCAAAGTATTCCGGTCTTTAAGGCAATGACTGGTATAGGCGATACAGCGCACACCCGCTTTTTTTGCGGCATCAATTACGTTTTGGTGTTGCTGTACAATCTTGCCATGGTCTAGTGCCGAAACGAGCAACACCTTATCCACGCCTTCCATGGCCGCCTCCAGCGCTGATTTATCGTCGTAGTCTCCCAAACGAAGCTGGATACCCATTTCTTTCAGGTTTTCTGCTTTCTGCCTGTCTCTTACCAATGCGGCTATCTGTTGCGCAGGTATCTTATTTTTTAATAGGGTTTCGATAACTTTAGTCCCTAGCTTGCCCGTGGCTCCTGTAATTAAGATCATCATGTTGTTTTTTATACTTGACAAATCTCCGGAAACGATTATTACCGCAATGAACAAAATCTTGCTTCGTTTAAACAAATTCTATCTTGAGTGGGGGTGTTTTGCGGGGAGGGGTTAGGGATTTTCAAATACCCCGATAGCAATCTATAAACACCGTGTAAACTGCTCCATTAATTGTTGTATCTTTTGATATTGAGTCAATCGCATTGCTGGTGTTATACTTTGGCTTCTCCCATCTAATACTATGATTTATTCCTATTCCCCTTTGGTTATACACAGAAGGGTTGGTGATACATATGATAATCGAACTGTCTCTTACGAAATGAACTGAATAGAAGTTGTCCTTATTGAAGTTTTGGTAAATTTTCTTTAGTTCAGGATAAAGCGCCTCGGGAATCTGATCTTTAATTTCATCTCCTTTTCCATAATCAAAAAAAGCATAGGTATAGCGCTCAACTGTTAAACTTCTTTTGTCGTTATGGGCTAAAATAGCGGGTAGATTTTTTAATATAAAATCTTTTAGTTGTACATAAGCATGCATGTTTTTAATGACCTGTTTCTTGAATTGAGCATCTTTCGATATCAATGCATTTTTTGTTCTGATGGATCACAATCTACTGGAGAGGAAAAACAACTGCTTAGGCCAAATGCCAATCCAATCATGGAAATTATTTTTACTCTTATGCTTCGGTTCATAGGCCGCGTCATTAGGAGGAGCTGACTTTCGAAGTAAAGGGCACAAGAACTAAACCTCACCCATTTTAAATATACGTGAATAGTCACTGAATTCCGTGTTTTTCAAATTCTTTGCGATTACTTTTTTGGCGATGTCGAAATCTACAACCCTACAGCCTGCCTCCATGGTTCCACTACCAATGCTTCCACCATCAACATGCCCAAGCCCTGTCGAGCCTAAAAGTTCCTCTAAGTGATCTTCAAGCCTATGGCGTTTATCAAGATCTTCATCTGTACCAAAGCCGTCGATGATATATTCAACCTCCAGGAAAGTCTTTTTATCCTCATCAAATTCGGCATAACCTTCGTTCAGTTTAGCTACGATTTCCTTTTGCACTTTCTTTTGGAAACTGGAGAAAAGCCCCCCTGTAATTTTCTTTTGACTTCCATGTTCCCCAACAATGCCCCAGTGTATGGTTGCCGTTTTATCGTCATCATTCGAGGTCTCCCAATAATGAAACTGTTGATTTATTGATTTGTATAGTTTAAGCATGCTGGTCTTTTGTTAATTCTTTATTCGAGGGAAAGAATAAGCTTTAGGTATAATTATCTAATCTAAATAATCTATAAAACGGTCTGTACCGTCTACTCGTTCTAAATCCGTTCCAACTGGTAGGTTAAGATATGGAATAATGGCAGGATCATAGTTGGCTATAGTATTTACTTCGTAAATCATTGTGTTTGTGTGGTCATCAAGGTACGCTTGCGTTTCTGCGCCAGATAGAAAAATCCATCCTGTATCGTGTTCATAATCAGATTCTTGTCTGTACATAAATTTAACAGGAAGTCCATCTACGGTAATTTTGTCCGTGGCCATACATCCGCCCATATGTGGGATAAGATCTTTGATCTGACTGGCAGATAGTTTAAAATTCTTATGGCTTTGCATGGGTTAAAAAGTAAAATTCATTCTTATTCAAAATGGTGTCAAAAATATTATACTGTTATTTTTCTTTCAAAATTTTCAAAGTCAATTGCTTGTTATGCTGTTTATTGTGTGCTTTATTACTTAACATCCACCATATGGCTATCCCGAATAGCGTTGTAAGTAAAATTGGGAACCAGTGAATTTTAAGCCAAAAATAAGTCAGCACTAAAATGGTAATCAATACGATTTCGATCCAGTATTTCTCTTTGTCTTCATTTCGCTGTTTTAATATCATGAGGTTTCCACGGCCTTTTTTTATGCGTTGCAATACTTTCTTTGTTAGGCTATCCACACTATAATACTGATCTAGGTCAGATAGCCTAAAGCAGATGCCAAATTCGAGTTCTACCGCATCCATAAACCTATAATATTGTCTCGCTCCTTTAAAAGAATTCTTTATAGTGTGTTTATTATAAGAAGGACTCTTTAGGAAGTCGAGAAAGTGAGATTCATTAAAGTTCGTATTGGGACTTTCTCTTTTTTTGTTAAATAGATCAACTATTTTTTCTCTTATTTCAATTTCTGTCATTACTCGCTGCTTATATCATTGCACGGATTGTGATGCTGTGTGGGGAAGTTTGTAGCGAAAAGATTGGTTTTTGTTTAGTTAAAACATGATGACAAACGAAACATGCAGTGTCTTTTGGTTCGGCGAATCTAAAAATCATGGTATGGAGTGCGTTAAGCAATGAAGGTATGTAATATCTGGAATAGTTGCAAAAAGCGTTGTTGTGGAGAGGACTTAATTGCAATAAAAACTTCAATAATTTATATTTGAGCAGTTTTAAAATTAACGTGACGCTATGTTGAGATTTACAAATGAGAAAGGTGTTCTGGGGTTGCCCTGGTAGATTCTAGAATTTTGAAAATAGCATTCCGATCGTTACTTTTAGGCCAATGCTCCAATATTATAAATACCCTCTCAAAGTCTGGCTCGTAAGTGCTGTTTTAGGATTTTTGATCATTCAGATCTATACCTTTCTATTTGAATACTTCGATGCCACTAGTTATAGCGTTTATGTAGGCAACATTGTTGTTTTGCAGTTCTTTTTACTTGCGGGTAGTTTTTTGCTACTGTTCCCTGCTTTTATTTTACTTTGGTTAGTGTATTGGCTGACTGATAAAATGAATTATAGCCCATTTAAACTAAAGTTATTAATGGTGATTTTCGCTCAAGTTATTTGCTTTCTATTATTTTTATTAATGTATCGAGGGGCGCTCGTGGGCACAATGCTCTATAGCCTGTCAATGGTCTTTCCATACTCAATTTCATTATTAATTAGCTCGCTAGCATTTCGAGTTAAGCTTAAGCTGCTCAATCATATTTAAACCATTAAATACAATGTTTCAACACTACAAATACCCTTTAAAGGTGAGGTTAACGGTTATATTGATTAGCGTACCGCTCAATTATCCTGTGGAACTATTGTTATTGGTTCATTCAGATTATAATCGCTTTTTTGAGGGAACAAGCCTCGTGACCATAATTCTTTCCTATATACTAGGCTTATTAGTAGGCTCAGTGCTTTATTTCATTTTCTGACATGGGTATTCTACTATGTTGAAAAAAGGTTTACGAACTAAAGCCGCTTTTGTTCTTTTTGGTCAAAACTTTGGTGAACGTTCTCGTTTGCCATGTTCTTCATTATTACAATCGGATATTCGCCCCCTTAAACAAAAATATCCCCAGCCTTATGCGGGGGATATTGATAAGTTATTTAAAAAAGTATTCTTTATTGCTCATCCGCAACATACACCGGTACGCCGCCCAGCCAGGTTTCCACTACCGGGATATCGCGCATTTTCATAAACTGTTCGGATTGCGTTTTTAAGGAAAGCGGATCCTCGGCTAAGATCACAAAATCGGCATAATAACCTTTGGTTAGCGATCCCACCCAATTGTCGGCATAACATTGCCAGGCCGCATCATAAGTAACGGCAACAAGGGCCTGCTCAGGGGTAAGGCATTCTTCGGCATTTAATACTTCAATGTTTTTGGGGTGTTCTTCCATGATCCGGGTAATGGATTGTTCCATCATCCGCAAGGGGCCCAGCGGACTTACCTCATTATCGCTATGCAGGGTAATCCGCATACCGGCCGCAAGGGCAGAACCGCAGAGGTCGAGCATTTTTACTTTTTTGCCGAAGATTACTTTGCTAAAGGCATGGCCCCAGTAGCCCACGTGGCCGATCAGGAAACTTGGCGAAACACCCATTTGCAGCATCTCGGTGATCTGTGCTTTAGTGAGCAGCGAGCAATGTTCTATCCGGTTGCGCAGTTCAGGACCCCGGTATTGTGCCAGCGCACTTTGATAAGCTGCGATGGCAAAGGTTACGGCCTGATCGCCATTGGCATGGATCATCAGTGGCCAGCCCTGGTTTACCACGCTGCGGATTAAGGTATTGTAATTTGGTGGCATCGTGTTTGCCGGTATGCCGGTTTGCGGATAATTGAAAATCCCGGTATTATCAGGTGGATCACAGCGATAGGGAGCACTCTGGTAACCGGTTAAACCCTGGTTCGAACCATCCGAAACCACTTTAATATGTCCATAATATACAGGTTTGTAATCGGTTGGCTGCACATAGTTTCCCCGGGCAGCAACATCTGCCGCATCAGCACAAAGGTAGGCGCCGCCGATACGCACCAGGTGTGGGTGGGTATCTACATAACTTTTCAACAGTATTTCAAAACCACTGTTCAGGCCCGCATCGTACATAAAGGTGGCTCCCCTCGAATTGGCCGTTTGAAAAAGCTCGGTTAGATACTTTTCAATACCAACGGCCATTGCCATGATCTGTGGGGCGACCACTTTCATTGCCGGTGTCATTTCCGGACTTTGCTCCAGTGTGCCTTTGGTTTTCTTGATATAATGTTCAAGAGTTACATACTGCTTTTGCACGTCCGTATTATTTTCGAACACATACTGTAAACCCTTGGTATTTAAATAGAGTGTGTGCATGGAGGCACTTAACAGCATCATCGGCCGGACATTATTAATATTGTCGAGTATCGTATTATCAATGGTTTGCAGTTCTTTTTCACCATTCACCTTTATAAAAGGCATCAGCGAGGGATCTAAGCCTCTCCCCAGAATCACAAATTTGGGGTCATTAGGAAGGTTGCCGTTAATGGCTCTTCCAACAGATTTCAAATTGTATGGCGACTTTAAATTCTGCCCGTCGAAAGGGCTTACATCTATCCATTCGGTCATCATTGCAGTTGGAACAATGTGCACATGTGGTTCGATGAGACCCGGGAGCAAGGTTTCCCTGAGGGATAGTACTTTGGATTGATATCCTTCCTTGTAAGTGGCGTCCATAAATGCTTTAACCGTTTTTTTATCACCGATGCTTACCACAGTTCCACCAGCAAAGCCAATGGCTTCAACCGTATCGGTTAAGCCGTTGATCATGGGCCGGATGGTGCCGCCGCTGATCATCAGGTTTTGTGGGGGTACAGGTTTGCTTTTCTTTAATCCGGATTTCATTTTGGCCAGATTTTCTGGACTGAACAATTCTTCTTTAAGAATTTCTAAAACAGGGTTGTTGCATGAGCATTGTGCGCAGCCGTGATCGTGAACATGATGGTTTTTCATAAGATTGATTAAGAGTGAATACTTAGCTTGTTTTGTATGTCCCAAAATACAATATTTTCTTAAAGCTCCGTGCCCGCCAACTGGCAGGTGTTTGGCTGGTATTTATAGTTATCAATTATGTTACAGTGTGTTAGCGATACTAATCTGCTTTCAATTCGCCTGTGTGTAGTTTAATCGGCATGTCATTTATATTCAAAAATGTTCATTGCCGTAGGTTTTATAATTGATCTTTTTATTCATTGTGTGGTATCATTAATGCAGAGATATGAAGGGAGGGTATGACGAAAAGGACTACCAGCGATTGCAGGAAATCAGTAATTGACAAAAAAATAAGTTTCCATGCTTCAGGGCATAAAATAAATAATAAAAAACAACAGCATGGGCATCCATCTTAAGGTGACTTTTATTTGTCATTTTAATGTCAATAAAACTAGGTTGATAGTTATTGGCGTAGAATTAATTACATATTTGATCGTCTAAGAATTATAAGTATACTGTGTGAAAAAAGTCTGGTAAAGTAATTTTAATTTTATTTATTTGTATTGTTAATTATGATTTTGATATGCCTGATGCCAGAAGGTATTTTCACGTTAAACAATAAGATAGCCGCAAAACAACTCCGGTTGGTGAGACGAAAATTGATATTAGGATAAGTTTTAGCCAATAGAAGATTGTGCAGAAAGTTTATACTACAAAAGAAGGGCAATTTATTTTTATTGCGGTATTTTTTCCGTCGTTTCCTGTACCTGGAGAACCAATACGGGTTGGGGGATTGGCCACAAGAAAGCCAGTTATCATTGACCAGATTTTTTGTGAGCACCTTACCGTAGCTTTCGGACGATAACGGATTCTTTAGCTTAAGCACACCTGTTTACAGCTGGAAAAAGATAACAGCGTTTATCCTTATTTTGAATAGCGCATTGAGTTAACAACATTCTTCGTTTAGGGTAAAGGTTAAGGATAAACAGGCAGATTATATTGTCGGAATAGCGAACAAAATTATTAAACTATTGGGCTTCTTATCAGAAGACATTCACAATTATCTATTTGAAAAAGAAATTATTACTCTCGCTCCTATTTATTGTCCTTTTTAACTATATAAAGGCTCAAGATACTCATTTTGTGATCAAGGACAGCAAAGATAAACTGGCACTACCAGCTGTGAGTTTCATACTTTCTCAGGATACGCTTTTCAGGAAAAAAGTGCTGAGCGATCAAAACGGAAAGGTAAGTATAGCCAATTTAACTTCTGGAAAATATCGGCTACAGTCTTCTTATGTAGGTTATTTGCCGCTTGATACCACTATACAGATACAAACAGGTCAAAATATTTTATTGTTTTTAAAAGAGGAAACCATTTCATTAAAAGGGGTTACGGTAGCTGCAAAAAAAAAGTTTATCGAGATGAAAAAAGGGAATTTCATTTTGAATATACAAGAAAGTGCATTGGCAAAAACAGCTAATGGCTGGGATGCATTAAAATACGGGCCTCTGGTAGAAACGGGCATGGATGGTACATTAAAGGTAGAGAACAAGGCTGCCACTGTATTCATTGATGGCCGTCAAATATTTTTGTCGGGAGAAGAGTTGATGAAATATCTGGAAAATATTCCTGCCGCTAATATTGAAAAAGTTGAAATATCTTCACACCCCGGAGCCAGATACGATTCGGGTATTGGTGCTGTGATTTTAATTACAACAACAAATTTGAAATACGAGGGATTAAAAGGCGCCTTAAATCTAAGCAATGGTTATGGCATTTTTCCAAGGTACAATGGCGGACTTACCTTAGATGCAAAAAAAGGCAGATTTATAACACAGGCCGGTTATACCTATGGACAGTCGAAAATCAAGGGACTTACCAATATTAATACCTCAGTTAATTTGAAAAACTTACCCTGGCAGGTTACGCAAACCAATATCAATAATAATCAGTCGCAAAGAGTTTATGGTAATTTAGGTCTTGATTTCAATAAAAACAACCTGCTCACCCTATATGCGGAGTATACACCCAATACCAACCACAATGAAGTGGATGGAAATAACGGGGCTATTACGCCAGAAAGACAGCTTTCGCAAGATTCAGTATGGCAAAGTTTCAATTCGGTCAATGGCAGGTCGCGAACATTTGCATCACAGGCGATCTACGAGAGTAAGTGGGACAGCACAAAGCAAAGTGTGAAGTTTACAATGGCTTACTCCAGAAATAATGCCATGAGCACAGTAGATAATAACTTATCTTACTATGATCTATCAGGTAGTTTAATTCAAAAAATGCCATTTTACAGGGTTCAGCTTCCCGGAAAAACAGGCTTTACGACTTTTTCGGGGCAATATGTTCGGACATTATGGACCGGTGAGTGGATTTCGGGTTTGAAATACTATAATACCACCCTGTCTAATGAAAATTCAGGTTATACCTATACCAACATTGAACGGACGGCCGGAGAGGCACTAAACAGCAAAATAGATTTTAGATATAACGAATTTAATTACGGCGCTTTTACTTCATGGGAGGCGCAGGTAAAATCGTGGTACTTCCAATTGGGATTGCGGGTAGAACAAAATAGGGTATTTTCACAGATTAACGGAACAGACCGGGAAAAGATATATGATCGGATTTCTCCTTTTCCTTCAGTATATATCCAAAAGCGTATCAATGAGAAAAATTTAGTTGCAATCAACTATAGCAAGCAAATATCCCGCCCTGATTACAGCTTACTAAATCCTTTCTCCCGATTTACGAATAATACAGTTGCCAATTTTGTTGGAAACGATCAGATCAAACCTGCGCGAACACATAGTTTAAATTTAAGCTGGACATATCAAAGTAAACTTGTATTTAGTAGCGGCGTGGTAGTGCTCAATGACCTGATATCATCTATTTTGCTGAGAAATAATGATGGCTTGCTCATTCAGCAATACGATAACTTTAATGGTATTTACTACTACCTCGGGGCATATTATACTGCACAACCCGTAAAGTTCTGGCAATTGAGTGTGAATACACGCCTGAGTACGATAGATGTAAAGCCTTATAGTAACCTTCCGTTAGGCAAGGCAAATGTTAATGTTTATGGGAATGTGAGTAACGATTTGTCCTTTCCCAAAAATTGGAAAATAGGTATCGGGTTTGATTGGTCGAACTTCTCCAGCGATAAATTTTATCATCACCGGGGCTATAGTAATTTGAGTGCCGCTATTACGAAAGAATTTAAAAAACCTCAATTGAATGTATACATCAGAGCGAATGACATTTTAAAGGATTATTATTCTGGTTATAACGCATTATTTATTCCCTATAATACGGAGGCCTACAATGATAGACGTGCTATCGTTTTTGGTTTGACTTATAGGTTTGGTAAACAAACCGTTAAGGCTAAAGAAATCGCCAAAGACAATAATTTAGAAGAGTCGAATAAGAGACTGAAATAATCTGCTTTATAAAGTAACCAGAAATAACTTTTGCCTAATTTTCAAGCATTTTGCAAAAGCGATTTTGAACAATCTGCCCTTCTCATTAAAATGTAGGCTACACCATATTAATTTCTTAACTTCGCAGCGCTTTTGGTTCCCGTTGTAACGAACGGGGTTAAAAGGGAATCCGGTGAAAGTCCGGAACTGTCCCGCAGCTGTAAGCTCCTTTAACGGATTTCTATTCATTTGCCACTGTTCCCGACTTGTCGGAATGGGAAGGCGGGAAATTCCGGGAGATAAGTCAGAAGACCTGCCACATGCATAATCATTCCAATAGCTTTCGGGTAATAGGGCTGGAATGAGGTATATATTATTTCAATTTACGATTTTGATTTTAATCTACTGTGGAACCCAATTAGGGACAGGTATGGATTTGGCATTTGCCCGCAAAGGGAGAAATGCCCGGCATTGCAGTTCCAGTATGCTTATACGGGGAATATTACTGCTTGCGCTGGTATTTTTGACGCAAATCGCCATTGCCCAGGTGAGAGATTCGTCGAAGGTGCACACCCTCAAGGAAGTAAAGGTGCGGGCAAATAAAACCTCAGCCAGAAATACCTCTTCAACCCCTGCCCAGATCATTGGTGGAGAAGCCTTACAAAGACTCAACAGCTTTTCGGTGGCCGATGCCCTCCGGTATTTCAGTGGGGTACAACTCAAAGATTATGGTGGCATAGGAGGTTTAAAAACCATTAATGTGCGGAGCATGGGCAGCAACCATACCACCGTTTTTTATGATGGCGTGCAGATGGGCAATGCCCAGAACGGACAGGTAGATCTGGGACGGTTCTCTTTGGATAATATGGAAGAGGTAGCGCTTTACAATGGCCAGAAAAGCACCATTTTGCAACCCGCCAAATCGTTTTCTTCGTCGAGCACCATTTATTTGCGCACCAGAAGACCGGTTTTTGAAAACGGAAAAAGCTTTAATTTCAAAACCGGATTTAAAACGGGCTCCTTTGGCCTGGCCAATCCATCCTTTGCCTACGAACAAAAAATAACAGCAAAATCAGCTGCCTCTATAAGCGGCGAATGGGTAAATGCCAATGGCAGGTACAAGTTTTACGACAGGGGCAACGGCTATAATGATAGCACTTTTGTGCGGACAAATGCCGATCTGGATGCCTATCGCCTGGAGGCAGGTTTAAATGGTATGCTGGCCGATAGTTCAATCTGGGCTGTTAAAGGTTACGGATACTATTCCGAAAGAGGGCTTCCAGGTGCGATTGTGGCCAACAGGTACGATTTTACTCAACGCCAATGGGACCGCAATCTCTTTATACAGGGAAATTTTCAAACCCCTGAGCAGAACCGCTATGTGTTGCTATTTAATGCCAAATACGCCAAAGATTATCTACGCTACCTTGATCCCGATTTTGTGAAGGATGACGGCTTTTTGGATAACCGTTACCATCAGGATGAAGTATACCTTTCTGTGGCCAACCGTTTCCGCATTTTGCCGGTATGGGAAGTAGCACTTTCGGCAGATTATCAATGGAATAAGCTAAATGCCAACCTGTACCGTTTCCCCTTTCCCACCAGGCATACCCTACTCACTGCGCTGGCTTCTGAACTCAAACTTAAAAGCTTTAGCTTACAGGCTTCGCTGCTTGGCACATTTGTGTCCGACATGGTAAGGGAATACAGCAGTGCAGGCAATAAACAGGAACTTAGCCCCACGGTTATCGCAACCTTTAGTCCAGGCTGGAGCGAAGGGCTGATGTTCAGGGCCTTTTATAAAAACATCTTCCGGCTACCCACCTTTAACGATCTTTATTACACCTTTATCGGCAACACATTACTCCGGCCAGAGTTTACCGATCAATATGATATCGGCGCTACCTACACTTTGCAACCCGAACATACTTTGCTGACTTCCTTATCCTTTCAGGTTGATGCCTATTACAATACGGTTAAGGATAAGATCGTTGCTGTACCCAGCTCGAACCTTTACCGTTGGACCATGTACAACATCGGCAGGGTGAGGGTACAGGGATTGGAAGCAAATGTGCAATCGGCCTGGACAATATCTGACAAACTTTCGCTGAATGCCTCCCTGAGTTATACTTTTCAGCAATCTCGGGATGTTACCGAGGGCGATATTTATCCCTACAATATTCCCTATATCCCGCTGCATTCGGGTTCTTTTATCATGGCCGCCGATTGGAAAAGACTAGAGCTGAACTACAGTTACATCTACGTGGGTGAACGCTACAATCAGATCAGTACTGTTCAAAGCGCGGTTTACAACCGTATGGACCCCTGGTATACCCACGATCTGGGTATCGGTTATACATTCCCGCTCTTTGGCAAAACAGCTAAGATCACCACCGAGATCAATAATATATTAAACCATAACCGTGACATCATTGCGAATTTCCCCTTGCCACCAAGATTTTATCGCTTCAAATTAAATTATACGATATGAGAAAGCACCTTAAGATCAACCTCTTGCTCATGCTGATGACGCTGTTGATGTTTGCCGCCTGTAGGAAAGATCCTGCTGTTACCCCCGAGCAGACCGAAACGGCCTTTCCACCAAATCCGGGCAGTGTTGTAAAAGGACTATATCTGCTTAATGAGGGCAATATGAACATGAATAAGGCTTCGCTTGATTATGTCGACCTGCGTACGGGGATATACCGAAGGAACATTTATGGTCAGGCCAACCCCGAAGTGGTTAAGGGTTTGGGCGATGTAGGAAACGACATCGGGGTTTATGGTTCTAGACTCTATGTTGTGGTGAATATTTCCAATAAACTGGAAATCCTGGATGTCAGGACCTCCAAAAAAATCAAACAGATTGACATTAGCAATTGCCGTTATGTAACTTTTCACAAGGGAAAGGTTTACGTAAGCGCTTATCTGGGTAAGGTAGGCGATCCGAATGCACCCAATGGCAATATTTCAGAAATTGATACCACCACGCTACAGATTACCAGAAAAGTGGATGTGGGCCGACAGCCAGAGGAAATGGCCATTGTGGGTGAGAAACTTTATATCGCGAATTCAGGAGGGTATAGCCCGCCAAATTATGAACGAACAGTATCCGTAATCGATCTGAATTCCTTTACCGAAATCAAAAGGATTGATGTTGCCATTAACCTGGATAGACTGAAGGCCGATCGTTATGGTGACCTGTATGTGACTTCGCGTGGTGATTATTACAATATCCCTTCTAAACTATTTGTCATTGATACCAAAACCGATCAGGTGAAAAAGACATTTGATATCGCAGCAAGCAATATCTGGATCGACGATGATACGGCCTATATCTATGCCACCGAATGGAGTTACATCCAGCAAAAGAATACCATCACCTATTCTACCATCAATGTAAAAGACGAAACCCTAACAGGCAAAAAGTTTATTACCGATGGCACCGATACGCAAATTAAAATTCCATACGGCATTGTTGTCGATCCTTATACCAAGGATGTGTATGTAACCGATGCCAGGGATTATGTTACCCCCGGAACGCTTTACTGTTTTGATCCTTCGGGAAAAAAGAAGTGGTCGATGGTTACCGGCGATATTCCGGCGCACTTTGCATTTGTATACTAAGGCTAAAACCATAATATGATGAAAACAGATTTACGATTTAATAGAAAAGCACTTATTGTGCTCACGCTTGGACTGGGGCTGATGGCCGCCTGTAAAAAAGACAGCACAGAAGAACTCACATTGAAAATTCCGGAAATCTCTGGAACAAAGGGCGTGTACATGCTTTGTGAAGGATTGATGGGCAGCAACAATAGTGCGATTTCGTACTATGATATCGCCACCAAAACTACTGTTGCCGATTATTATAAACAGGTGAACAAAGTATCGCTTGGAGAAACTGCAAACGACCTGGAACAATATGGCAGCAAAATGTACTGCGTAGTGGCCGGTATTCAAGGCACAAAACAATCATTTTTAGATATTATCGATATCAAAACCTGTAAATCCTTAAAAAGGATTCCTTTCAATTCTGCAACTGATGGTTACATTCCCAGGTTTGTAGCCTTCTATAAGGATAAAGCTTATGTATCACGTTATGATGGGAAAGTGAGCCGTATTGATACTGCAACGATGGCCATTGATGGCGAAATTATGCTTTCGGAAGGATTGGAGCAACTGGCCGTAGCCAACGGAAAGTTATATGTATGTAATTCATCGCATCCATACTATCAGAATGGGGGAAAAAACAAGGTTTCTGTAGTCGATTTGGCCACCTTTACCAAAATAAAGGATATTACGGTAAACCATAACCCGGTAAGGATACAAACCGCTGATAACGGTGATTTATTCGTGATTACCTGGAATGATTACATCATTAACAATAATCCTTCCCTTGATAGGATCAGCAGTGTGAGCGACACCAAAATAGCTTCTTATAATGATGATCTTGGCGCCATTGTCATCAATGGTGCTTCTGCTTATGTAGCCAAAGATGTGTATAGCAATCCTGATATCAAAGTACTCAATACCACTTCCGGAGCGCTTGGCGCAAGCCTTATTACCGATGGTCAGCTCATCAATACCATTTACGGATTAACAGTAAACCCTTTCAGCAAAGAGGTGATGGTTGCCGATGCCAACAACTATAGCGGTAGCCAGGGTTTTGCCTATTGCGTGGGAACGGATGGAAAGGTAAAATTCAGCTTTGAAACTGCAGGTCTTCCGCAGCACGCCGTGTTCAATTACAGTTATAAATAAAAATTAGATTGTATTCTGGTCCTTCAACGGGCTCTCCGTAGGAGTCTTTTGGACAGGATAACAACTTATGTTCAGAATATCCTCTTTTATAAAAACATTCAAATCACCATATACAATCATCACACATGAAAAAAATTTACCTGATCTTAATGCTGGGTATCGCCACATTAATCTATAGCTGTAAAAAAGACAATGAAGCTGCTCCCGATGTAAACCTTTCCATCAAAGGGGAAAGCATGACCTCGAAAGTAAATACCAAAATTGTCTTTGCTGCGGGAACAAATAATGGCAAAGGGTTTAACCACCAATGGAAACTCGATGGTAAAGTAATCAGTACGGCCTATAACTTCGATTTTACACCGGTAACGGCAGGTACCTATGTGATCGAGTATACCGCCAGCAACAATGTTGGATCGTTTTCGCATAAATATACCGTAACCGTACCCATTCCTGTGGTAGCCATTACCCCAAGCAGTACAAAGTTTATTGCTACGGTTTTCGAATACCTGCCAGCACCGGGCCAGTTTATCAATGAGGGTTTAGGTAGCCTTGCCGGGGCACAGAAAATTATTGGCGATGTAAGTCAAACCTCCATGATTACCCTGGGCGGTTTTGGCGGATATGTGGTTTTCGGATTCGACCACTCGGTAGTGAATAAAGCGGGAGCCGATCTGGCCATTTATGGCAACCCGATTGGGGGGACATCACCCTGGGCTGAGCCTGGTATTGTAATGGTAAGTCAGGATGCAAATGGAAACGGTAAACCCGACGATGCCTGGTACGAGCTTGCCGGTAGCGAATACAACAACCCCTTAACGATCAAAAACTACGAAATTACCTATACCAATCCGAAAGGTTATGACAATGTAAGCTGGACAGATAACCAGGGTGGCAGTGGAACATACGATATCAACAATTTCCACAAACACAATTACTACCCTGAATTTGCACCTAACCAGGAAAAATTAACGCTAAAAGGTACTTTGCTTCCATCTACCTGGGGGAAGAACGGGGGTATTTTCATTAACAGTGCATTTACCTGGGGATATACCGATAGCTGGTCAATCGATGATGATTATGCCACAAAGAGATACAACAGCTTCGATTTAGATTGGGCGGTTGATCAAAACGGAAAAAAAATCGCTTTACAGACCATCGATTTCGTAAAGGTATATACCGGCCAAAGAGAAAAGGGAAATACGCTTTTGGGCGAAATATCTACCGAAGTTAAAGGTGCCGCAGATTTAGGCATGTAATAGGTTTCTCAAAAATATTATTCTGGATTAACGCGCTTTTACTATCCGGCAATCTTAATGTTAAACAAAATAATCGAAGAGCGAGGGGGCTGATGCCTAGCGGCCTTAACCCCGGTCTTCCAACATCCGACCCCCGACTTTTAAAATATGAAAACAAAATTGATCATCACCTTAAGCCTTTTATCCGCTGTGCTTTTTTCCTGTAAAAAGGAAAATGCAGATGAAAAAGAAGGACCGGGCGACAAACCAGCAGCTGGTACATCGCCCTATATCAGCAAAATCTATGAGTTTAAACAAGCACCTGGTCAGTTTACCAACAACCTGGTGAAAACAGATATGCTGATTGGAAATGGGGGCAACGGTTTGGTTTCACTTGGCGGATACGGTGGTTACATCGTGTTCGGATTCGATCACAGTATCAGCAATACCACAGGGGTAGACCTGGGCATTTATGGCAATCCGCTGATAGGTGTGGATATGGAATTTTCAGAACCGGGCATTGTATCGGTGATGCAGGATGTAAACAAAAACGGTTTGCCGGATGATGTTTGGTATGAACTTGCAGGAAGCGAATATAATGTCTCAATAAGCATCAAAAATTATAAAATTACCTATTACAGGCCTGCAAAATTAACAGACGATGTACGCTGGACAGATAATCAGGGCAAAGAAGGACTTGTACTGAGAAATCAATTCCACACACAGGATTATTTCCCTTCGTGGGCCACAACAAACGAAATTTCTTTTACCGGAACGCTGCTTAAAAATACCCTTACTCCTGGCGAGATCATCACCAACAAACCCTTTGCATCTGGTTATGCAGACAACGGATCGAACGAATACATTGCTTTACAGGAATTGCTGGGTAGGGGATACAATACCTTCGATATCGATTGGGCAGTAGATACAAACGGTAAAAAGGTAAACCTCACTGCTGTTGACTTCGTAAAGGTATACACCGGACAAAATAGCAACGGCAATCCCTTCAGTCCGGATAACAGCAACGAACGCTCCCGCTATTTAGGAGAGATTTCGACAGAATTTGGCGGAGCGGTTGATCTAAAACTTTTAAAAAATAAATAACACACCATATTAGAATGAAACAATTAAACTTTAAACAACTACTGATCGGGGCATTGGTTTTAACCACTGGCTTATACGCTTGTAAAAAAGACCCTGTACAGAACCTGGAGGCAGACCCTGTGGCAGGCAAGTACGCTGACGGATTCTTTCTGATTGGCGAAGGTTCTTACGCACAGAACTCAGGTACCATCAGCTTTTACCGTTATGGAGCAGATACCCTGGCCATCAGGGCTTATGAAAAAGAAAATCCTGGAAAAATATTATCAAATGCTGCAAAGACGAGCACCCTTCAGTTTGCTTCGGTAATGAACGGAAGCATTTATTTAATGTGTAAAGCAAATGGCCCGATTGTAAAAGTAAATGAATATACCCTTAAAGAAGAAGCGCGATATGCACAGGAAGCCAGCAACTGGAGAAGTATGATCCAGGTGGATGGAAGCAGGGGACTGGTAAGTGCAAATGACGGTGTATATCAGATTGACCTGAATACCTTAGCGGTGCAAAATAAACTGACGAGTGTAGGTGCTTTAAATACAAGTGAGATGTGGAAAAAAGACGGTTATATTTATTTACTGCAGAGCAATGGTGCAAAAATTGTATCAGCAAGCAATTATTCACTGGTGAAAAGTTTTTCGAACGTAAACCGTGGTTTTGCGCAAACACCAAATGGCAAAGTTTGGACCTCAACCGGTAACCGGTTAATTGCCATCGATAACAATCTGGATACAACGGGTGTTGCCCTAAAAGTACCGGTTGGGATTTTTCTTTTCGAGGAGCCTACCCGCATTACCGCATCCACAAAAGAAAATGCTGTTTTTTATCATTCAGGCAAAGCCATTTATAAATATGTAGATGGTAACGCGGCATCATTGTCGGAGCCCTTTATCACCATTGCTGAAAGCCCTTTCATGGTTTACGGCGCCATCCGCTATGATAAGAATAAGGATTATATCGTGGTAAACGGAATCCAGGGTTACGGTGCGGCTTCTACGGTAAACTACCTGTTGATTTATAATGCATCAACTGGTGTTTTGGTTAAAAAAATCAAATACGGTGGCGATGGCGTTACCGCTGACTTTTCAAAGATTTTCTTTAATGATCTAGCCGTATTTCATTAGGAGGGTTTTAAAATTACATCTTATTTAGTATCAAAAGGCCTCCATTGAGTGATTTCAATTGGAGGCCTTCTATTTGAATAAGAAATGTGATTAACGCGGTAAGCAACAAGGGCAACAGAAGCCAGAGTAATCATCATCATCGTCATCATCGGATAGTGAAAATTTTTCTGACAAATACACTGTATTTCCAAGGAATGTTTGATCGGATTGTTCTTCCTTACCGATGTTGCCAGCATGATCGATACTGTTCGAAGTAGGTGTAATATTGATTTGATCGTTTATCATCTGGATAAAAAGGTGAGCATACTATTTATATTGCTTTTTTAAGCTGAAGCCCAGCTAGCGCTACATATTCGTGAGGATGTGTTAACTACATTTCCCCAAAATACTCGGCTGCATTATTTTCGGTTTCGTAAAGTTTAACCGAATGAAGCAACACGCCATCATTTTCCTCTACCGGAGCTTTTAACTGATTAAAAATCTCGGCACAAAGAATTTCTGTGGTCGCCATTTTGCCCTGCATAAAAGCCACATCGAGGTTTAAGTTCTGGTGGTCAAGTTTTTCAATTACATATTCGTTGATGATCACTTTCAGGTCTTTAAGATCCATCAGATACCCCATCTCATAATTGATGCGTCCTTTAACTGTAACCAGGAGCGTATAATTGTGGCCATGCCAGTTTGGATTGGCACACTTACCAAATACTTTGAAATTTTCTTCTCGTGTCCATTCTTCGCGGTACATGCGGTGTGCCGCATTAAACCGTTCTTTTCGTGTGAGGTATATCAGCATTAAACGATCATCCGCCTTTCTGTTTTTTTATTTGCATTCTTGTAACAAGGCACCATGTGTTATCCATGGTGCCTTTTGTATTTAAATTACGCTTTCCGCGCGCTCTACGCTGATCTGCTCGCGGGCCTGTTTGGCTGCGGCAACCAGGTTGATCAATGCGGCCTTGGTTTCCGGCCATTTACGGGTTTTTAAACCACAGTCGGGATTTACCCAGAGGTTACGTGCAGGAAGGAGATTTGCTGCCTTTGCCAATAATAAAGTCATCTCTTCCGTACTCGGTACCCTTGGCGAGTGGATATCGTATACCCCGGGGCCGATCTCATTCGGATATTCAAAATTGGCAAATGCTTCCAGCAGTTCCATCTGTGAGCGTGAGGTTTCAATGGTGATCACGTCGGCATCCATAGCTGCAATATGTTCAATAATATTGTTGAACTCGCTATAACACATGTGTGTATGGATCTGGGTTTTATCCTGTACACCACTGGCTGTAATCCTAAACGCATTAACCGCCCAATCCAGGTAGTGAGGATGTTTGGCTTTTCTTAAAGGCAGCCCTTCGCGGATAGCCGCTTCATCAATTTGTACGATACCGATGCCCGCTTTTTCCAGGGCCAGTACTTCATCGCGGATGGCGAAGGCAATCTGATTGGTGGTGATATCACGTCCCTGGTCATCACGTACAAAAGACCATTGTAAAATCGTTACCGGACCGGTTAACATCCCCTTCATCGGCTTGTCGGTCTGTGCGGCAGCAAAAGTGCTCCAGCGTACGGTCATGTCTTTCGGGCGGCTTACGTCGCCATAAATCACGGGTGGCTTTACGCAACGGCTTCCGTAACTCTGTACCCAACCGTTTTTGGTAAATAGAAAACCGTCTAACTGCTCGCCGAAATATTCGACCATGTCGTTACGTTCAAACTCGCCGTGTACCAGTACATCCAGGCCAATTTCTTCCTGCCAGCGGATCGCTTCTATAGTTGCCCGTTCAATGGCCTGTTCATATTGTTCTAGACTCAAGTCGCCTTTTTTGAATTTGGCACGCAACTGACGGATATCATCCGTTTGCGGGAACGAACCTATGGTTGTTGTTGGGAATGCAGGGAGGTTAAACCGTTCGTGGTGTAAAAGCTGGCGTACAGGGAAAGGACTTTGACGGCTTGCATCTGCTTCGGTGATCGCCGCAATACGGTCTTTTACCGCTTGTTTGTGTACTTTTTGCGAAGTACGTCTGCTTTCAATGGCTGTTTTATTGGCTTCCAGTAAAACAGTATTTCCTTCAACAATCTGGCGGATTTCGTTCACCTCATTTAATTTCTGTTTGGCAAAGGCCATCCAGTTTTTGATCTCGGGATCAATTGCCGTTTCCAGCTCCAGATCGATCGGGCTGTGCAGCAAGGAACAGGACGGCGCCAGGATCACCCTGTCAGCACCCAGCTTCGCTACCGCTTTGTTGATCAGGGCCAACGATTTTTCATAATCGTTTTTCCATACATTCCTGCCGTCTACCACTCCTAATGATAGCTGCAGGTGATCTGGAACCAGTGCAAGTACTTCGTCCAGCTGTTCAGGAGCGCGTACCAGATCAACATGTAATGCATGTACAGGCAGGTTTACCGCTAGTTCAGTATTATCAAGCAAAGCATCGAAATACGTTGCCACCAGGATTTTTACACCGCTCACACGGTTGGCAATAGCGCGGTAAGCATAGTCGAAAGCTTCTTTTTCTTTTTTCGAAAGATCAAGCACTAAACAGGGTTCATCCAGTTGTACCCATTGGGCACCCTGTTGTTTCAAACGGTTAATGATCTCGATATACACGGGAACCAACCTTTTGATCAGGTCGATACGCTCAAAACCCTGTTCTTTCTCCTTGCCCAAAAGCAGGTAACTTACAGGTCCTACCAGAACCGGTTTGGCTTTTTCGCCAAGCAGTTGTTTTGCATTGTTATATTCTGCGAAAATGTTTTCATAAAAGATTTTGAATTCCTGGTTGGCACTAAATTCAGGAACGATAAAATGGTAATTGGTATCCAGCCATTTGGTCATTTCCATGGCGGTAATGTCCAGGCCATCCTTTTGGTAGCCGCGTGCCATGGCAAAATAAAGGTCGAGCTCGTTGTTGGATTTGATCTGCGAAAGCACCGCCGAATAGCGTTGCGGGATAACGCCCAGCAAAAAACTGGTATCCAATACCTGGTCGTAATAGCTAAAGTCGTTACAGGGGATGAGGTCGATACCCGAATCAAGCTGGGTTTGCCAGTTCTGTTCTTTGAGGATACGGGCCACCTTACTGAGTTCAGTAAGTTCGATTTTACCTGCCCAATATTGTTCGCAGGCTTTTTTCAATTGTCTTTGGCTTCCAATGCGAGGGTAGCCGAGGTTTTGGGTTAACATATTTTTCAAATTTTAAATGGTGAATCATCATTACAAAATTGCTTTATGCTTCGGGGATACCTTTGAGAAAAAAGACTGAGGGAGAAGAATGCAAGCCATGTGCTTAGGGCACAGAAAAGCCAATAGGTTTGTGCCTATATATGCATCCTGCTGACTTCAGGCTTTTTTCGCGAAAGCATCGTCAAAACGGAACAGGCAGGTATCCTGGCTTGTAACGGTTTCTATCTTCCTTCCTGGGATAAAAACCTTGATCGTTACTTACAGTTGCGCGACAGCCCGTGATTTGCACACGGTTCCCTATTCATTTACCTTAAGTAAAACCTCTTCCGGTGATCTAAAATATAAAGAAACTTGTTTTTATAATCAGTTATAAATTCTGGACAAATTTAATTAATCGGTTTTTAAACCTATTATAATGTGATTAATAAGGTATATTGTCTGTTATTTTAGCTTGAATTGGTTTATTGTTCTTTTAAGTGCTTAAATTTGTAGCTATAAAAGGATATTATTCTATGGAGGCCCTCGACGAGACCGATTTATTGCTTTTAAAAATACTGGCAAACAATTCCAGTTTTACCACTAAGGAACTTGCTGCACAGGTGAACTTATCACCTTCGCCCGTTTTTGAACGGGTGAAAAGGCTGGAGAACAATGGTTATATCAAAAAATATATCGCCGTTCTGGATGCAGAAAAATTCCATCAGGGTTTTATTGTGTTCTGCAACATCAAACTCAAGCAGCACGATAGAACAATCGGCCATCACTTCGTTAAAGATATTCTGGACATCGATGAGGTGGTAGAATGTTACAATGTTTCGGGAGATTATGATTTTATTTTAAAAGTGTATGCAAAGGATATGAAACATTACCAAGACTTTGTTTTCAATAAACTCGGTTCGGTAGAGAGCATCGGCAGTACACACAGCACTTTTGTGATGGCAGAAATTAAACATTCGAATAATATCAGTCTCTAAGTAATAAACTAAATAGATATGAAAATAGACCTAACCGCTAAAAATGCCCTGGTAGGGGGCAGTACCCAAGGCCTTGGCTTTGCTACAGCACAAATACTTGCCGGATGTGGGGCTAATGTTATACTGATGGCCCGAAATGAGGAGAAGCTCAAAGCGGCTTTATCGAAATTGCCAGTGGTGGCCTCAGGTCAAAAACACCGTTACCTTACAGCAGATTTCTCAGATTTTGCATCGTATCAGGAGATTATCAAAAACTTTTTTGCCCATAACGAAATCGATATACTGGTAAACAATACCAATGGACCAAAAGCGATAAGCGCTATGGATGCGGGTTTGGATGCCTACGAAAGTGCCTTTGACCTGCTTTTTAAAACCGTTGTGCAAACCACCATGCTTGCCATCCCCAAAATGATTAAAAAGAAGAGTGGAAGGATCATCAATATTGCTTCAACCTCTGTTGTGGAACCTATCCATAACTTAGTACTTTCTAATGCTATACGCAGTGCTACGGCAGCCTGGGCAAAAACGCTGGCCAACGAAGTAGGACAATATAATATCACCGTTAATAACATCCTTACCGGAAATTTTGATACAGCGCGCATAGCGCAATTAATTTCCGCGCAGGCAACCGCATCCGGTGTTTCCAGTGAACAGATCAGCGCGGAAAGATCAGATAAAATCCCGATGAAAAGATTCGGAAAGCCAGAGGAATTCGGTCATTTGGTTGCTTTTCTGGCCTCCGATTTTGCTGCATACATCACCGGAACGGATATTCCAATTGATGGAGGGTTGCTTAAATCGCATTAAATGTTAACTCGATCAATATCTAGTCACTACCTCTCTTTTTCATCCTTCACCTTCCACTTATTAGACGAAATATAGAAACAGTTCGGTACTGTGGTGATTTCCCCTTCAACACCAGCTGCATACTGTTTACTAAATATGATTGAAATCTTATAAGTTGTACTGGAGTCCACGATGGTGAACCAATAGAATCCTTTATTGAAATATTTATTGGCAAGCTTTCCCTTGACGGTAGTAACTGTGGTTCGAAGTGCCTGGCCAACATAGGCACCAGACTGCATAACTTTTACCTGTGCAAAGGTAGGAAGGTTTACTAAAAGTAGCACTAAAATTGAGATAATGATCCTGATTTTTGTCATGATGAGCGTTTTAAATAAATTTGAAGATTCGACGAGTGTCCGTAAGGACGTGAGAAATAGAATGAACGCTATTGAAGCGATAAGCATCATACCGGTTTAACCAGGTATCCATTCTATAATTTAGCGATCGGGACTATTAAACTGTACCGCTATTTTCTGCAAGTTACACAAAATGTTGGTTTTGAGTAATAATCCCAAGTTTTTTGTATTAAAATACTTACATTTAGTGATGAAAATGCTCATTTATTTTGTGCGCCTGTATGTTTTATAATATTGCATTTGATTGTTTTGATGTTAGTTAACCATCAACGACATCATTTTATAAGGCTTTGGAAACCAGAATATGTAGCTCAGGCGGTAGAGAAATTAACAGGTTTTTACCACGCTAACCTATAAATCATGAACAATAATCTTAAATATACATTGCCTGTTGCACTGGTTGTTTTTTCGGCCTGCAACAAGAATCAAAAAGCAGATGGAATAACCCAAAAAACCGGACTTGTTTTTAAGCAGGGAGAAAAAATGAACAATGGATAATTTCACAGGAACAGTTTATCTGCATACGCTGATCGAAAGCGACAGCTTAAATCCAAACAGCGTTGGCAATGTCACTTTTGAACCTGGTGCAAGAAGCAAATGGCATGTACATCCGGCTGGCCAAATATTATTGGCAACAGGCGGGGTAGGCTATTATCAGGAAAAAGGACAGCCCAAAAAAACCTTACGTAAAGGAGATGTAATTAAATGCCAGCCAAATGTGTCGCATTGGCATGGGGCAAGCGTTGATTCTGCTTTTATCCAGTTGGCGATTACCAGCCGTGAAAAGGGGCCAACAGTTTGGTTGGAAGCAGTGAGTGATAGTATTTATCTTGCCAAATAAAAAATCCGGACTAAACCTTGCCTATTAGTGAAAATGATCACACTATAAATACTAATTTTTAAAAGATTGCCTGAATGCCAGGGGTGATAAATGTGTTTTGGCCTTGAACAGTCTGCTAAAAGATTGCAATTGTTCAAAACCGAGTTCATATGCAATCTCGCTCATTGATAAATCACTGGTCGATATCCGCTCTTTGGCCCTTTCAATCAACTTTTCATGGATATAATGCTGGGTATTTTGCCCGGTATGCATTCTTAACAGGCTACTTAAATATTTAGGGGTGATATTTAACCGGGCTGCAATATCGCCAACCATCGGCAGGCCCTTTTTCCGGGGCTCGTCGCTGTCGAGATAACCGGTCAGTACTTTTTGCAGGCGATCGAGAATCTGGTGGTTAGACTTTTCGCGCGTAACAAACTGGCGGTTATAGAAGCGCTCCGCATAATTGAGCAGGCTTTCTATCTGCGAAATGATGATCTGCTTACTGAACTTGTCGATATTGGCGTGCGTTTCGCGGTGTATATTTTCAACGATGTTGATGATGATCTCTTCTTCCTTTTCAGAAAGGAACAAAGATTCGTTAACGGCATAATCCCAAAACTCATATCTTTTGATTGAATTCGCTAATGGGGTGTTCCAGATAAAATCAGGGTGAAAGATCAGGTACCAGCCCGATTGCCGCACTTCGATATCTTTTTCAACGGTAAGGCTTGTCACCTGGCCGGGAGCTACGAAAGACATCATCCCTTCATTAAAATCATAAGGTTGCTGTCCATATTTCAGCTGGAGATTTTCGGCCCCGGTTACCCGTTTGATCGCTATCGCATAAAAATCGCAGAAACTGCTCAATGTTTCGCCGCTTCGCATCACCCGGCTGATATCAAGCTGCATCACACTGATCAATGGATGCTCAGGCCCTGGCATTTGCCAGGCCTGAAAATATTCGCTAATTGTTTTGTAGTGCACCATAACTTTATGCTTCTTTGTGGATTTCGATCACGATTTTTCCACGTACATGTTTCGTTTCACTATCGCGGTGTGCCTGGGCTGCCTGTTCCCACGGATAAACTTTACTGATCACCGGTTTAACCTTTCCGGCATCAATCAGTTTGGCTACTTCAGTCAAGCCATGATAGTGGTTAATATCTACCCCTGCCATAGAAACAGTTGCATTTTTCCGGGCGAGTAATGCAATAAATTCCTCGCTTGGCCATACCCCATGTGTACAAACAAATATACCACCATCCTTTAATACTTTAACCGATCTTAAACGCAGTTCTTCATCAACACTTGTAGTAGGCGTAGCATTGAAAACGACGTCGATATCGCTAAGGATGTCTTCAAATTTCTGCGTGTTGTAATCAATCACTTCATCAGCACCCAGCGCTGTTAAAAAACCGGCATTATGTGCCGACGCAGTACCAATCACATAGGCACCAAAAGCCTTGGCAAATTGTAAGGCCAGGTTGCCAATACCACCGGCCGCTCCGTGCACCAACACGCGCTGACCTGCTTTTACCTTTGCTTTCTTTGCTACACCGCTCCATGCCATCCGTGCACATGCAGGTAAGGAACCCGCTTCGTTAAAGTTAAGTGTTTTTGGCATAAGGGCAAACTGATCGGCTTTTGCTGCGAGATACTCCGTGTAGCTGCCATCCAAATAATTAGGCACACCATACACCCGGTCGCCCTTTTTAAACAAGGTTACTTCACTACCTACTTCTTCTACCATTCCTGCACCATCAATCCCTAATGACATGGGTAATTTCAACAGCGGTTTTAGTCCTTCATTTCCACCCCGGCGGATAATGTAATCGGCCGGGTTTACACTGGCCGAATAAATTTTTACGAGGATTTCATCGGCTTTAGGGACCGGGCGTTCAACCTCAACAATTTTCATCACCTCAGGTTCGCCGAACTCAAAAATTCTTATTGCTTTCATTATTTTTTTTTCAAAGGTCTGGAACATCACGGTATTAAATTTAACCGGAATGCCGCTTATGTTAACCGGAGTGCCGACTTTAAGAAAAGTAAATTCATTGTTGTTCAAAAAGATCTCGAAATCTTTACTATTGATTTAAATATTTAATCACTCACTCATCCCTACAAGCCATTCACAAAGTCGGAATGGCGCTTCAATCATTCGCGGGAATTGATCTCAGGCCAACAGTTATCTTAGTGTCAGTTAAGGGTTTTGGCTCCGCAGGCTCCAGGGATTACCTGGGGTTTGCAATGGGGCTTAAATCCGTTAGTAAAGAAAAGACACAATCAAAGAACTGATCACCTTAAAACAGCTTTCTATGAAAACTTTAAAAAATTGCTTAAAATGCCTGCCATTATTATTTGTACTTGCTTTAGTATCCTGTAAAAAAGACAGCAGCAACAATCCGGAAAACAACCTCGACATCACGAAATTTTACATTGCCGGAAAACACAAAACCAGCAACCAGATCACATTACCCTATATCATCACTTTTGGTGCAAACGCAGCTGCTTACATCAGCAATGGCCTCGGTAGTTCTGATAACGGCAACTATACCTACAAGGATGGCGTGATTACCATTATCTGGAGCCCTAGCGCTAAAGATACTTTTCGCATCAGTGATGAACAGATTTCTTCCTTTGAGGGCACATCAACCCTGGAGAGCTATTTTCTTCAAGAAACACCTGAGCAAAACGCATTGAACGGTCATCTCTACAGTGGTTCGTTAAAAAACAACAAAAACAATTTTTTAGTAGTCACCAGAATGAAATTCTCAGCTACCCAATACGGAGAAACTTCACTCGGTGATCCTGTTCCAAACAAAGATTATAGTACCATTAACAATGCCTCTGGCGGTAGCAATACTGGCAATAATGGAATACTTACTTTTTTCGTACTGGTTAATGGAAACCTGGAAGTTTCCCGTGCATCAAACAATAATGCCGATGGCTCTGCCACCTATTCCATAGGAACCCTTAAACCATCAAATTAAAATTAAACATAAAGATGCTCATTTTGACAGCCTCTTCAATCCTTAACTTCTCATTGGCAGATGCTGAGGGAAAGAGGCAAGGGGTAGTGTCCTTTTTAACAACTCTCGTCGAGCGCCTGGAACCCATATTTCTGAACCGGGCACAAACCCTATAATTCCCGCCCCGATCTGCATTACCGGATGACGCCCAAAAAGCTTTGCTTCCCATCAGCAAATGCAAACGAAGATTTGAACAAGGCTGCAGGATGTTTAAAAATAATAGACCTGTTAATGCAATTAAAAAGTTTCCCGGTGGATATTTTTGACGCAATACCACCCTAATATAGTCTATTTCGCACATCGCCTGGTGTTATAGAGTTGCGATCTTTGTATATAGATCAATCCATTAACTTAGTTGGGCGGGTCATAGTATAAAAAATCAATCAAGAAGAATAACTATAAACACGATTGTTAACTTATTTTCCAATGAAAAACAACATCAATCCGGCATTACAAGAATTAACGCAATTTATTGGCACATGGGAAATGGAAATATCAAATGCATCTTTCTTACCGGATGCCAATGCCATAATTAAGGCAGGTGCGTCCTTTGAATGGTTTGAAGAATGTGAATTTTTAATTTTGCGGCAAGGCAAAAAAAATAAGGAAACGCCATGGGCAATATGGTTTATTGGTCATGATAAAGATGCACAGCACTACACCGTATTATACATTGACGATCAACACTCTTCAAGGGTATATGAAATGAGTTTTGAAAACAGGATATGGAAGATGTGGCGCAATGGACCCCAATTTGTACAACGCTTTACAGGCGAGATCAACGAAGATAAAAACGTCATCTCGGGATACTGGGAGAAGTCGGTGGATGGTAAAGATTGGGAGCACGACTTTCACCTTACTTATACAAAAGCCAGATAGAATCAAAATATGCGCTGGATAGGGCGACCTCTTATTTGATGCTTGTCTATGCTTTGCGCAGCAGTTTCAGGTACGTAAAAATCTGCCCGCTATGCTCTGCTTCGTGATAGTTAGCAGCTTGTAGTGCCTGCACATGATTGTTGACTTTGAATCCGATGGGTAACTCAAAGGGCTCATAATTGGTAAATAATCCGGATGCCAGATCTGATTCTAGGCGGTTAACGGTATGGATCAGTAAATGTTTCACCTCATTCACATCCGGAGTAGTTTTCCAGGAACGTGGCGACGATCCGATTTTGAAGGCCTCCATGAATTCTTTAGAGATATACATGGGCAATCCGCTGCGCATATACAGGTGCCGCTGTTGAGAAGTGATGCAATGACCAATTTGCCAAAAGATGTTATTGTTAAAGCCCTCTGGAATTTTAAATAATATTTCGTGATCAATGGTTTCCATTAATTGCAGCAACCTGGTCCTGCTTGCTCTTAAAATTTCACATTCGAAACTTTCATTATTCATGTCACCCGGTTTAAGATCTATATATGGCGAAGAAGCTATATTGCGGGCTAATGTAGCTTTTTTACATTATATATGAAACTTTGCCGCCTTTTGGACATATGTTGCAACGGTGGAATACCGGGCAGGATGGCCTGTATAATTTCCTGGTGGTCTGCGTCTCCACAGACCACGGGAATAAGAAATTACTTAGCCAGGTAGGTCATGCCGCCATCAACAAGGATTTCGACGCCAAGCAAGAACGAAGAATCTTCCGAAGCCAGGAAAACTGCTGTTTTA
>Ga0163161_10000383_pt1 | contig 37194 bp, 28 predicted proteins | sample S45metaG_FD_129847 | JGI IMG/M metagenome (GOLD analysis project Ga0163161, IMG submission 129847) | Switchgrass rhizosphere microbial communities from Kellogg Biological Station, Michigan, USA - S4-5 metaG | ecosystem: Host-associated > Plants > Roots > Rhizosphere > Soil | place: USA... | reverse complement strand
TAAAAACCCTGAAATAAGGCGCGGCATCATTGCCGCATCCACAGGCCCACTGCCATCCCCCTACATTGCTTGCCATTTCATAATCCAGCAACTTTTCAGCAAAGTAAGCTTCGCCCCAGCGCCAGTCTATCAGCAGGTGTTTCGTTAAAAAGCTGCCTACGATCATCCTTACTCTGTTGTGCATATATCCTGTCTGGTTCAGCTGGTTCATGCCTGCATCTACAATAGGATAACCCGTTTTGCCATTCTTCCAGGCTTCAAATTCTTTCTCATTGTTGCGCCATTTGATATTGTCATATGCCGGTTTAAATGATTTGGTGGCCACATGCGGAAAATGCCAGAGGATCATCATGTAAAAATCCCTCCAGGCCAGTTCAGACAGCCATTTACTGGCTTTGGCATCCTGTGCAGTGGACGCCGCTTCCCTGATACTTATAGTGCCAAACCTGAGGTGCAGCCCGATCCGTGTAGTCGCATCATCTCCCGGATAATCCCGTCGTTCCTCGTATGAAGCAAGTTTCCTGGCAAAATCAGGAGAAGGAAAGTCCTGATCAGATTTTTCAAATCCCAAAGAGGCCAAAGAAGGAAAAGGCAGTGCTTTGGTTTGGAATAAGTTCTTCAGGTATTTTTTTACAGGATAGGCTTTTAAATAAAAGTTATCCAGTTTGAGCATCCATTGACGGAAATAGGGCGTGAATACGGTGTAAGGTTTACCATCAGCTTTCACTACCTCATCTTTTTCAAAGATCACCTGATCTTTATAAGTATGCAGCCGGATTTCCTCAGAGCGCAGAAACTCTGCCAGTGCATCATCCCGCTCTGCGGCATAAGGTTCGTAATCGTGATTGGTGTATACGTTTTTTACAGTGTAGTCCTTTAGCACTTCTGCCCATGCGTTTTCAGGTGCAGCATGTTTGATCAGTAAAGATGATCCTTTTTGATGCAAGTCCTCTTCTATTTCCTGCAGCTGCTGATAGATGAACGTTACCCTTGCATCCTTTTTATCATGCAGATCGTCCAGAATGTTCTTGTCGAATATAAACAACAGCAAGACTGGTAATTCTCCTTTAAGCGCATGGTATAATGCTGCGTTATCATCTAATCTTAAATCTCTTCTCAACCAGCAAATGTTAACCTCTTTCTTCATGAACCGTAAATATCAGATAAAGCAGCTTCAAGCTGTGTAAAACTGAAAATAAATCCTGTGTTTAATAATTTTTGTGCTGAGGTATTGGTGCTGTTCAATACGACTGCGCTCATTTCACCAAGGATAGCTTTCATCACGGGTACAGGGACAGCAAATGGCCATACGGGCCGGTGGAGCTGTTTGGCTATTGCTTTTGTCAATGTTTTATTGGTTACAGGAAAAGGCGCGCAGGCATTGTATGTTCCCTTAATGGATTCATTTTTAAGCGCGTGCAGGTAAATCTGTGTCATGTCCCGATGGTGAATCCAGGGTATCCATTGTTTGCCTGTTCCGAGGGGGGCGCCTACAAAAAACTTTACGGGCACTGCCATCTGAGGCAGGGCACCATCTTCTTTGCTCAGTACCACTCCGGTGCGTATTTTTACGACCCGAAGGCCAAGAGTTTTAAACTGATCGGCAGCCTCTTCCCACTGTGTGCAGCAATCGGCCATAAAATCTTTCCCGGCAGGACTTTCCTCGGTCAGGATTTCTTCGCCCCGGTTTCCGTAATAGCCAACGGCAGCGGCAGAAATAAAGTGCTGCACCTGATTGGCCTGCACAGATAAAGTATCAAATAATAATCTGGCAGATAACACACGGCTATCAATAATTGCTTTCTTTCGTTCTTCTGACCATTTCTCTTTAGCAATATTTTCACCGGCGAGGTGAATGATGGTATCTACCCCTTCCAGGCATCGCTTGTCGATCTTTTTTTGATCAACATCCCAGAGAAAAACCTTCACATTACTGATCTCTGCAGGTTTGCGGCTAAGCATAGAAACCTGATATCCGGTTTCCAGCAGCGATTTAATAAGTGCTTTGCCGAGCATGCCCGTTGCACCCGTAAGTAAAATATGCTGATTCATATTTTATATACCTCAATTGTTTGTATTTGGTTTTAAATGACTGATTTTTATGGCAGCATTTGTTTTGGTTATGTAAATATTACTTCGGGTATTAGTTGTTAGAATAAAAATGCTATATTTTTGATCTTTATAACTCAAAATTATTAGTAATCAAATGAAACCTGCATAAGATTACATCGTATATAAGGGTATAAACTATCTTATGCAAGCTTCATTACTGATGAAACAACAATTCACATTCAAATGAAAGAGAAGAAAATACTCGTTTGGTTTAGAAATGATCTGCGTTTACACGACAATGAAATGTTGGTAGAAGCAATCGCCAAGTCAGACAGTATTCTGCCCGTTTATTTTTTTGATCCGGCACATTTTGAATACGGTACCGACGGAAAAATTAAAGAGGGCAACAGCAGAGTCCAGTTTTTAATTGAAAGTGTTGCTGCCCTTCGTGAATCGCTGAAAAAAGTAGGTGGCAATCTTTTGATCGTGAATGGAAGTCCGGAAGAACATATGCCGGGATTGGTAGAACAGTACGAGATTGCAGAAGTTTACCATCACAGGGAAGTGGCCACCAAAGAAACTACGGTTTCTTCCAATGTTGAAGACCTGCTCTGGAAACTAAAAGTTAACCTGAAACATTTTATAGGCCATACCCTTTACAATAAAGAAGATCTTCCTTTTCCAATCAAGGATATACCTGATATTTTTGCGCAGTTTAAAAAGAAAACAGAACGGGATGCTATAGTAAAAGCATGTTTTCTTTCACCTGAAGTGATCAGCCTGGTAGAAGTAGAGGAATGGGGAGCCTTGCCGGAATATAATGCTGTATCCTCTGGCCCATCCGGCGGAGAAGATAATGGAATAGCACATCTAAACCAATTGTTTGAAGAGGGATCGGATATTTATGCCCGCACCAATAGCAGGGGCAATGCTGATAAACCGGTTTACTCCTCTAAATTGTCGCCATGGCTGGCCCTGGGCTGTCTCTCTCCGCGTAAAGTTTACTGGGCCGTTAAAGATGCAGAGCGCAGGTTTGGTATCAATGCCAATTTTAATCATTTGATACTTGGCTTATTATGGCGCGATTATTTCCGTTTTATGTTTAAAAAACATACCCTTCATTACTTTACAGATATTGTTACTGATATAGACAGTGCTGCCGGAGCAGAACAGGATGAACTGCATCTGCAAGCCTGGAAAGACGGAAAAACCGGTCACAGCCTGGTAGATAAGTACATGAACGAATTGAATGTATCCGGTTTTATTCCCCATGCAGGGAGGTTGGTAGTGGCTACTTTTCTCATCTATGTACTGAAATTAAACTGGCTGGATGGAGCAGGATATTTTGAACAAAAGCTGATCGACTACTCTCCGGCAAGCAACTGGGGCAACTGGGCAAATGTGGCGATGGGGGGGAAAGATCCCCGTTCAAAAAACACCTTTGATCTTGATAAACAAATTAAAATGCTGGACCTGGAGATCTATGCACCATCATAAAGGATAATTCCACATCTTTATCAGACAAGATTGAAAAGTTTTTTTGTTATGTTAGACAAAAAATAAAATAAGAACAATTTTGTTTAATAGTTGTTAACGAACCAAGTGAAGAAATTTTCAATCAGTGATATCGAAGGCCTTATAGGTATTAAAGCGCATACGATCAGAGCGTGGGAATCCAGGTATAACCTGGTTCCGCCAAAAAGGACACCGACGAATATCAGGTTTTACGATGAAGACGACTTAAAACTACTGCTGAATATTGTCACCCTCAATGAAAAAGGCTATAAGATCAGCAGGATAGCCAAAATGTCCAGGGAGCAGATTGCCGAGCTGGTCACACAGTTTCAGGCCGACTGGAACAATGATACTGTACAGGTGCTCCGTCTCTCAGACGCTACACTGCGCTACGATGAAATTGCTTTTGCGGAAATCCTTTCGGGATGTATCGAAGAATTCGGGCTGACCAAAACGATGGACCTGGTCTTGTTTCCCTTTATGAAAAAAGTGGGGATGCTATGGCAAACCGGTGCAATAGATCCCTCACAGGAACATTTTGCTTCAAATTTAATCCGGGACAGGATCATTGTCGAAATCGATAAGGTGGAGAAACCTGTCAGAGAAAACCCAAAAAGATTTTTATTATTCCTTCCTGAAGCAGAAATGCACGAAACCGGACTGCTTTTTGCTCGTTACCTGTTGAAGAGCTGCGGCATGGATACACTTTACCTTGGACAGGAAATCCCATATAGCGATATCAAAAAAGTAATTGTTTCCTATAAGCCAGACTATGCTTTTATCGTTCTTACCTCATTGAATCTGGGAAAAGATATTAACAAAATTATCGGAAAGGTAATGGAGCATGTTGATGTTCCGATGCTGGTTGCGGGAAGTTTAATATCTGAATTTGATATTCTTGTTGACAATCGGCTTACACCACTGAAAAACGTTTGTGATATCACAGATTTTCTTGAAGAATTATAACCGTTTTACAAGGTAAAATCCTAATTTTGCCGTACTTATATCAATTCATAAACAATGGATAATTTATCTTATCTCAACGGCGCAAATGCCGAATACATCGATTCTATCTATCAAACTTATAAAGAGGACCATAACGCTGTCGAATTTGGCTGGCAAAAGTTTTTTGAGGGCTTTGATTTTGGAAGGGGAGCAGAAGCCGGACAAGTGAGCGAAGTAGCACCTGAGCAATTTTTGAAGGAAGTGAGCGTCCTGAATTTGATCAACGGCTACCGTCAGCGCGGACACCTGTTCACACATACCAATCCTGTGAGAGAAAGACGCCAGCACTTGCCTACACTGGATATTGAAAATTTCGGTTTAGCTGAAGCTGATCTGGACACACCATTTAACTCTGGTGTGGAGCTGGGTATCGGTACAGCAAAGCTGCGCGATATTGTTGCTTTTCTTCAAAAAACCTATTGCAGGTCTATCGGTGCAGAATATAAATTTGTACGTACCCCTGAAGTACTGGGCTGGATTGAAAATAAAATGGAAAGTGTGCAGAACACGCCAAACTTTTCAATCGAGGAGAAAAGAAGAATCCTGAAAAAATTAAATGAGGCGGTAAGCTTTGAGAATTTCCTGGGTACAAAGTTCCTTGGGCAAAAAAGATTTTCACTGGAAGGTGCAGAAGCTTTGATCCCTGCCCTGGATTCTGTTATCGAAAAAGGTGCGGCACTGGGAATCGAGGAATTTGTAATCGGTATGGCACACAGGGGGCGTTTAAACGTTCTTGCCAACATCATGCAAAAAACCTACAAAGATATATTTGCTGAATTTGAAGGTAAGGGATACAGCGCTGAATCTCCGTTTGGAGGGGATGTAAAATATCACCTGGGATATTCTACTGATGTAACGACAGAAGCTGGTAAAAATGTCCACCTGAGCTTATGCCCTAACCCATCCCACCTGGAAACAGTAAATGGAGTGGTAGAAGGGATGACGCGTTCTAAAATTGATTTTAAGTACGAAGGTGATAACTCCCGTATCGCCCCGATCCTTATCCATGGTGATGCTTCAGTAGCTGGCCAGGGTATTGTTTATGAGGTGATCCAGATGGCTGGCCTTGACGGTTACAAAACCGGTGGTACGATCCACCTGGTGATCAATAACCAGATCGGTTTTACCACTAACTATAAAGACGGACGTACCAGTACTTACTGTACTGATATTGCTAAAGTGACGCTTTCTCCGGTGTTCCATGTGAACGGGGATGATGTGGAAGCTTTGGTATATGCAATTAACCTGGCAATGGAATACCGCCAGAAATATAAAAACGATGTGTTCATCGATATCCTGTGCTACCGCAGGTTTGGCCACAACGAATCAGATGAGCCTAAATTTACGCAGCCGCTATTGTATAAATCCATTGAGCAGCACGCTAATCCAAGAGACATCTATATTCAGCAATTGATTTCTGAAGGAAAAATGGAAGCCAGTCTGGCCAAAGAAATGGAAGTTGAATTCCGTGGCATCCTGCAGGAAAGGTTAAATGAGGCAAAAGAGATTACATCTACGTACCAGGCAGTGAAATTTGCCGGTGCATGGGCAGATATGAGAATTGCAAGTGCAGAGGATTTTGTGACTTCGCCTGATACTTCTGTAAAGAAATCTACCTTACTGGAAATCGCTAAAAGAATCAGTACTTTACCATCCGATAAAAAGTTCTTCAAGAAAATTGAAAAGCTTTTTGCCGACAGAAATAAAATGGCTACATCGACTGAAATGTTCGACTGGGCTATGGGTGAGCAGATGGCTTATGCTACACTGCTTACTGAAGGAAAAAGAGTGCGCCTGAGCGGACAGGATGTGGAGCGCGGTACGTTCTCCCATCGTCATGCCGTGATCACACTGGAAGATTCTGAAGAAGAATATATCCCGTTGTGCAACCTTTCAGATCAGCAGGCCCCTTTTGATATTTACAACTCCCACTTATCTGAGTACGGTGTACTTGGATTTGAATATGGTTACGCGATGGCCAATCCAAATGCATTGACGATATGGGAAGCACAGTTTGGTGATTTCTTTAACGGAGCGCAGATTGTGGTAGACCAGTATATCGCGAGTGCAGAAACCAAATGGCAGCGTGAAAATGGTTTGGTGATGTTATTGCCGCATGGTTATGAAGGACAGGGACCTGAGCATTCATCTGCAAGGATTGAACGTTTTATGGAACTATGTGCTGATTACAATATGCAGGTGACTAACTGTACTACACCAGCTAACTTCTTCCATGCAATCCGTCGTCAGTTTAAACGTGATTTCAGGAAACCACTGGTGGTGTTTACACCAAAGAGCCTCCTGCGCCATCCGGCTTGTGTGTCCCCTTTAGCTGATTTTACTGATGGTAAATTCAAAGAGGTGATTGATGACAGCAACGTGAAAGCAAACGCAGTGAAACGCGTGTTGTTCTGCAGTGGAAAGATCTACTATGAGTTGCTGGAAAAACAGCAGAAAGATGCCATTAAAGATGTTGCAATCGTTCGTGTAGAGCAATTGTACCCAACACCTCTTGCGCAGATGGAATCTGTTTATAAAGGGTATAAAAATGCAACTGAAGCTGTTTGGGTTCAGGAAGAGCCTGAGAACATGGGTGCATGGCCATATTTGTTACGTAAAACACGTAAAACTGCATTTTCTGATATCGAAGTGATCTCAAGAAAAGAAAGCAGCAGTACGGCTACAGGATTTGCAAAACAACATGCAGATCAGCAGGCATTCATCTTAGCCAAGGCTTTCGAAATGAAAATTACCGAAGCTGATAAGAAAATTGCCAAAAAATCAGTGAATAAAGTATTTAACGTAGATTAGAAAATATAATACATCAATTATGAGTCTAGAAATAAAAGTTCCGCCAGTAGGGGAGTCGATTACCGAAGTTGTGTTGTCCCGCTGGGTGAAAAATGATGGTGAGGCAGTGGAAATGGATGAAGTAATAGCCGAATTAGAATCTGATAAAGCAACTTTTGAGTTAACTGCTGAACAAGCCGGAACTTTGAAAATAGTGGCTGCCGAAGGGGATACACTAGCCATCGGAGCTGTAGTTTGTAGTATTGAAGATGGTGGCGCTGCCCCTAAAGCCGCTGCTCCTGCAGCAGCTGAAGAAAAAGTTGCCGTAGCTGCCGATAAACAAGCAGCTGCACCTGTAGCAGAAAAATCTGGTGACAGCTATGCTGCCGGTACTCCTTCACCTGCAGCGGGAAAAATCCTTGCTGAAAAAGGTGTGGATGTTGCTGCTGTAAACGGATCTGGTGTTGATGGAAGGATCACTAAGGAAGATGCACTAAAGGCTTCAAAACCTGCTGCTGCTCCTGCACCTGCTGCAAAGCCTGCCGCGGCTTCTGCTCCTGCGGTTGCGGGATCAAGAAACGAACGCAGGGAGAAAATGTCTCCATTGCGTAAAACAGTTGCAAAACGTTTGGTTGCAGTGAAAAATGAAACTGCTATGTTGACTACGTTTAACGAAGTGAACATGAAGCCGATCATGGACCTGCGCGGAAAATATAAAGACCAGTTTAAAGAAAAACATGGTGTGGGATTAGGTTTCATGAGCTTCTTTACCAAAGCGGTTTGTGAGGCGATGAAAGATTTCCCTGCTGTAAATGCACGTATCGATGGTGATGCAGTGATCTTCAATGATTTTGTTGATATCTCTATCGCCGTTTCTGCACCTAAAGGATTGGTTGTTCCAATCATCAGGAATGCAGAAAGCATGACACTTGCACAAATTGAAAAATCTGTGATTGAACTGGCTACTAAAGCACGCGACAGCAAATTGACGATTGATGAAATGACAGGCGGAACTTTCACCATCACTAATGGTGGTGTATTCGGTTCAATGATGTCTACTCCGATTATCAATGCTCCGCAGTCTGCTATTTTAGGTATGCACAATATCATTGAACGCCCTATCGCTGAAAAAGGCGAAGTGGTTGTCCGCCCGATGATGTACCTGGCTTTATCTTACGATCACCGTATCATTGATGGCAGGGAGTCTGTAGGTTTCCTGGTTAGAGTGAAACAATTACTGGAAGATCCTGCACGTTTGCTGCTGGGTGTTTAAGATGCGACCGCCCGAGGATTAGTCCTTTCGCGTTCGATATGAAAAATCCGTACTACCTTCTGGTAGTACGGATTTTTTTTATCACAGTCTTTAAATTTTTAACCCATTTTTAATCCAATAGCCATAATGGGGTCATATATCCTTTTAAAAGATGTTTTAACGACTAATTCTGTATTTTTGCCGGGTGAAAAAATGTTACTTACTCGTCCTTACACTTATTCTTTGTAAACTATCTGCTGAAGCCCAGAATTATAATACCGATGTACCTGCCGACCTTGGCAAAAGTATATTTGGAAATGAAGTGAAGAGAAACTTCTCCCGGAAAGGGGATTTCTACTTTCACTGGGGATACAACCACTCCTGGTATGGAAAAAGCGATATCAGGTTTCAGGGGCCTGGCTATGATTTTACACTAAAAGATGTGGAAGCGCATGACAGACAGAGTAAGCTGAGCTGGGATTACCTGAATCCGGGACTGATTTCTATTCCTCAATACAATATCCGTTTCGGTTACTTTTTTGCTGATAACTGGAGTGTCTCTGTGGCCTGGGACCACATGAAATACGTCATGGACATTCCTCAGACGGTAGCCATTACCGGTACCATAGGGCCAAACATTTCAGAACCAGGTGTGCCTACCGGTGCATTAGCAGGAACATACAACGGACAAATGATCAATGTTACCCCTGAGATGCTTACCTATGAACATACTGACGGGTTTAACTATGCCAATATCGAACTGGAACGTTATGACGATATCTGGGTTGCTCCTTCAAGAGAAACCTCTCTTACCCTTGAAACCGGTATCGGTGGCGGAATGATGGTGCCCCGATCAGATGTACGCCTGTTTGGCCAGGGAAGAAATAACCACTGGAATGTTTCGGGATACGGTTTCTCAGTAAAAGCAGGACTGAAATTTTATATCACCAAATTCCTTTACCTGCAGAATACCACTAAGCTGGGCAGCACAAACCTGAAGAATGTTCATACCACCGGACGTGATGACCTGGATAAAGCAAGCCAGAAAATCAGATATACGGAAAACCTTTGGGTACTGGGATATCAGTTCTAATTTTTTGAGACACTGCCAGATCCGATAATCGTCTTTTTAACTGTTGCATCACCGCTGTAAATCACACTTCCTGAGCCGCTGATCACCGCATCAAGGCTCTGGTTAGCTTTAATATACACGTCAGCTGAGCCACTGATTTGTACCGAAACTTTAGTTACAGCAAAGCTTTTACCTTTAAAACTTCCTGATCCGCTGATAGTGAGATTGGAGTCATCGGATTTGCCGGACAGGTTGATATTTCCTGAACCACTGAGTACGCCGGTGAATGATTTTACATTGGCTGTCGCTTTGATGCTTCCTGACCCGCTCAGTGTAGAAACCAGTTCATATCCGTTAATGGCATTCGTCACCTCGAGATTTCCGGAACCGCTCATGGTTAATGATGACAATTTTTTGGCATTGATATAAACTGTGATTTCAGCATCGCGGTATCTTCTTGACCAGTCGTTCCACTTTGTTTTTGGTTTGATGGTGAGTATGCCATTCGCTACTTCTGTAACCAGTTCTGCAATCGCATCCTGATTACCTTCAAAGCGGATAGATTCGGTATTTCCTAAAGTCACTTTGACATCAATCGGGCCCCCGGCGGCTATACCTTTGAAGTTGCTTACCGTTCTTTCCTGCGTGGCAAATTTGTTAATGGTTACAGCCCCCGCTTTGTTCGTGTAACTGAATGCCATGAAGGCAAGAAGGAGCATTGTAGTTAATCTTTTCATATAGGTTTAGTTGAATAGTTATTGGATATAGATAAGACGCCGGTTAATCAGGATCGTTGCATGTCAAACCATATTATTTGGTTTTTATCTGAATATAAAAGTCGGGCCCTGCTGCAAAGGTAGCATTGGTCACCCCTGTGACCGCAGCTTTCTTCCATTTCCCAGAAGGATAAATCAAAGTAAATACGCCTGGTTTCAGCGTTACTTTAACGGGCATATCAAAGCCTTCCACTACATTGTCCCAGCGGTAATTTAGCTGATCACCGGTAATAGAATAGCTGAGGACAGGGACCTTAATTGTTCTCAGGTACTGATCAAAAACTTTGTTCAGCTTTAACCCGCTTTTTTTAGAAATATACTCCTCAATCTGTGCAGTGGTCACGGTCTGATGATAAAAGCTCTGGTTTAATCCCCTCAGGATAGATCTGAATTTCTCATCATCATCAATGAGCTGACGGATCGTATGAATCATATTTGCTCCTTTAGGATACATATCCCCTGATCCTTCCTTGTTTACATTGTAGGAGGATATAATGGGAATATCGTTGCTGATAATCTTCCTGATGCCCTGTACATAGGCTGATGATGCTTCTTTGCCATAATAAGATTCGAGAAACAGCGGTTCGGAGTAATTGGTGAAACTCTCATGCACCCACATATCTGCAACATCTTTGGCCGTGATGCTGTTTCCAAACCATTCATGGCCGCTTTCATGCACGGTAATGAAATCGAATTTCAATCCCCAGCCAGTGCCCGACAGGTCTTTGCCCCGGTAGCCCATTTTAAACTGATTTCCATAGGCTACAGCACTCTGGTGCTCCATTCCTAAATGTGGGGCCTGTACCAGTTTGTAACCATCCTTATAAAAAGGATAGGGGCCAAACCAGTGTTCAAATGACTTGAGCATACGTTTTACATCCGCATCCCAATGTGGCCTTGCAGCAAGGCTATCCTGTTTGAGCGACCAGTAATCGAGGCTCAGATCGCCTTTCTCCCCCTGATAATGATCTGTCCAGTGGGCATAATCGCCGATGTAAAACGTAACATCGTAGTTGTTGATTGGGTTGCCCACAAACCAGTTATACTGATGGTAGCCCTCCGGCTGTTCTTTAATGCTTCTCAGGCGCCCGTTGGATACTTCCTTTAGCTCTTTTGGAACACTGATACTGATGAGCATACTGTCTACTTCATCGCTGAGATGGTCTTTATTTGGCCACCAGGAGCTTGCTCCCAGGCCTTCGCAGGCCACAGAAACCCAGGGTTTGCCCGCCTGGTCTTTGCTGAAAATGAACCCGCCATCCCAGGGAGGATTGACAGCGATCACCGGTTTGCCGGAATACCAGACCTCAAAGCTGTCTTTTGTCCCTTTTTTGATGGTTCCCGGAAAGGTAACGAATACCGCATTGAATTCCCTTTTATAAGACAGCTCTTTACCTTTAAAAATGATTTTATCGATCTGAAGGTTACTGAACAGATCGAACTGAAGTCTGGAGAAATCAGATACTGCCGTAAAATTAAATGTGTTGCTGCCTGCAATTCGCTGCTGGCCGATATCTATTTTCACATCCAGGTGATAGTAATTGATATCATAGCAGGTACGTAATGGCGTCAGCATACCTCGTAAACTATCCGCGCGTGTGAAAGTTCCTTTGGGTGTTAACAATTGCGCCCGGGCACTCGATAGAGTAATGCCAAGCAATAGAATGCAGTAAAATATTCTTTTCATCAAGGGGTGGTTGATCTTTGCGGATAAATATAGGTGTTGCAATTCTTTTTTGTCGCAAGCTGATAAGATTTATATTTCATTTACCTTTAACGCGTTTAATAGCATAATCATGATGTCGCCTGATCAACAGCTCACAGGGAACCCGCCCGCAGCACAACATACCAAATGGTTATACCTCTTTATCGGTATTGCCGTTTTTATCAATTTCACCGGATTGTTTGTTCCGGTAATGGGCCCGGATGGCGCTTTATATGCTTCTATTGCCAAGGCGATCGCCCAACATAATAATTTTGCAGAGCTGTTTGTGCAGGGTAAGGACTGGCTGGATAAACCGCATTTCCCTTTCTGGGTTGCTGCCATTTTCTTTCAGTTATTTGGTGTCGCAGCATGGTCATATAAATTACCTGGGGTGCTGTTTATCGTATTGGCGGCATTGTATACCTACAAGTTTGCAAAAGCACTATATGGTAAACAGGTGGCTTTATGGGCAGCACTGATCCTGCTGACAGCTCAGCATATCCTGATCTGTACGATGGATGTCCGCGCTGAGCCTTATCTCACAGGACTGATTATGGCAAGTGTATATCACTTCTACAAAGCCCTGGGGAAGAAATGGTTTTTGCACCTCGTACTTGCCTCTCTGTTTGCTGCATGCGCGGTGATGACCAAGGGCATCTTTGCACTGATCCCTATTGCTGGAGCAATTGGAGGGGATCTGCTGATCAGAAAGGATTGGAAGATGATATTTAACTTCCGCTGGTTACTGGCGCTTGTCCTGGTACTGCTATTTATCCTTCCGGAATTGTACACACTTTACATCCAGTTTGATCTGCATCCTGAAAAGGTGGTGTTCGGGCACCAGCATACTTCGGGCATCAGGTTTTTCTTTTGGGACAGCCAGTTCGGGCGATTTTTTAACAATGGGCCAATTAAAAAAGCCAATGGCGATCCGGCCTTCTTTTTACACACTATCCTCTGGGCCTACTTACCCTGGAGCCTGTTATTTTATACGGCATTGTACCAGTTCTTCCGTAAGCATATTAAACAACCTAAGCTTGCCGAATGGTTCTGCGTTTCCGGTTCATTGTTAACGCTGCTGGTTTTCTCTGTGTCTAAATTCCAGCTGCCGTTTTACATCGTGATCGTTTTTCCTTTCTTTTCCATCATCTGTGCACAGTATATATCGAACCTGAAACTGGAAAGTACTGTAAAGGCCATCAGGATCGCGCAGCTGATTTTATCCGCACTGATGGTACTGCTTGTAGCGCTCCTGCATTATTTCTTCCGTCCCGAAGATATTCCTGTCTGGTGCTGGCTGCTGCTGGCGCTCGCGGTTCTGTTGTTTGTGATCACCAGCAGGACAAACGCAAATGGCAGGTTCAGGGTATTTTTTCAATGCTGCGCTGTAGTGTTTTTTGTGAATATCTACTTCAATCTTGCCTATTATCCGGCATTACTAAAATACCAGGCAGACAGTGAGGCTGCCTTCTGGATCAATGCGAACAACCCCGAACATTTGCCTGTGGTGCAAACACGCATAGGTTTTGGTTACGGACTGGATTTCTATGCCGATGCCCCGCTGTATTTCCTGCATCCCGGAGAAGAGAAGCTGCTGCCGCCGAAACCTTACATCCTGTACGGGGAGAAGGAGTTTATTGTTCAGTATGTTCCCGGAGGAGCGACGCTAAAACCGCTTAAAACTTTTGACAGTTACCGCATCAGCAGGCTAAAGGGCAGGTTTTTAAACCACGCAACGAGAAAGGAAACCCTCTCTCAAACTGAATTTGTACTGATCCGATAAGAGAATTGCAATAAACCTTTTTTGATGCTTTATTTGTTAGGCGGTTTGTTAACTTTGCTCAACAAAATTTTTCATATATGCAATACGACGTCGTTATTATTGGTTCTGGTCCTGGTGGTTATGTTAGCGCAATCAGATGTGCACAATTAGGCTTAAAAACAGCGGTTATAGAAAAGTATAAAACTTTTGGCGGTACCTGCCTTAACGTAGGCTGTATCCCTTCAAAAGCATTGCTTGATTCTTCGGAGCACTATCACAATGCTGCCCATACGTTTACTACTCATGGTATCGAACTGGAAAACCTGAGCGTAAATATGCCGCAGATGATTGCCCGTAAAAACGATGTGGTTGCTCAAAATACCGCAGGTATCACTTACCTGTTCAAAAAGAATAAAATTGACAGTTTCGAAGGCTTAGGATCGTTTGTAGATAAGAACACCATCAAAATCACTAAAACTGACGGAACTACAGAAAATATCACCGCAAAAAATGTTGTCATCGCTACAGGTTCTAAACCTACTGCCTTGCCATTTTTGCCAATCGACAAAGAACGTATCATCACATCTACTGAAGCCCTGAACATTACTGAAGTACCAAAAACAATGGTAGTTATTGGTGGTGGTGTAATCGGTCTTGAGCTGGGTTCTGTTTATGCGCGTCTGGGAACTAAAGTATCTGTGGTTGAATTTTTACCTTCCCTGATTGCTACAATGGATGCCGGACTGGGCAAGGAATTACAGCGCGTACTGAAAAAATCATTGGGTATGGAGTTCTATATGGGCCATAAAGTGACCGGTGCAACTACCAAAGGCAAAACAGTAACCGTAACTGCACAGAATGCCAAAGGCGAAGATGTGAAGCTGGAAGCTGATTACTGTATTGTAGCGGTGGGGCGTACAGCATATACTGCTGGTTTAGACCTGGAGAATATCGGTATCAAAACTGAAGAACGCGGAAATAAAATCCCTGTAAATGCACATCTTGAAACTTCGGTTCCGGGCGTATATGCAATTGGTGATGTGATCACTGGTGCAATGCTTGCGCATAAAGCTGAGGATGAAGGTGTATATGTTGCCGAGACTATCGCGGGACAAAAACCACACATCAACTATAACCTGATCCCTGGCGTAGTGTATACCTGGCCTGAAGTGGCTTCGGTAGGAGCTACAGAAGAGCAGTTAAAAGAAAAAGGAACAAAATATAAAGCCGGATCTTTCCCTTTCAAAGCAAGCGGGCGTGCGAAAGCCAGTATGGATACGGATGGTTTTGTAAAGGTACTTGCTGATGAGGTTACTGACGAGATCTTAGGTATCCACATGATCGGGCCACGTGCTGCAGATATGATTGCCGAAGCTGTTGTAGCCATGGAGTACCGTGCTTCAGCTGAAGATATCGCAAGGATCTGTCATGCGCACCCAACTTACACTGAGGCTTTGAAAGAAGCGGCAATGGCAGCAACTGCAAACAGGGCGATCCATATTTAATCGTTCTGCTGTAGTTAAAACTATTCGGAGCATAAAGGGAGTTGATCCATGCTTCGCAAAAAAACAGTATACTGTATTCCGTCTGCATAATTTTGCTGCGCAAAACAACGCCAGGACGTCATACAGTATACTGTTTTTTTTTGAGATGATCCTATAGCGTGGTGGCATAGAAGATCTTTAAAAAAATAAGGATATGCTATATCCCGGCCTTCGTTGTTTTGCGTAGCAAAATTATGCAGCCGGGATATAGTATATCCTTATTTTTAAACACTAAATCCCCTGCAAGCAAATGTTTTAATCCGGTATAGGCTCCTGAATCCCGGTTTTAGGATAGAGCTTTGCGAGTACCTTAGCCCCAAGTTTGATCAGGCGCAGATGTTCATCAATATGACCGTGCTGTACCTCGGCATTGATATATGGAATTTTGTTCTGCATCGCATAAATCGACAATGAACCGTCATCTACGGCATCCTGCGACTGCAATACTACATTGACGTTTTCTTTCTTCAGCAGGTTAAAGATTTCCAGCTCTGTAACCAGCAGCATATCATCGTTATCCATTTCAAAATTGATGTGGACTGAATCGGCTGTGCCTTCAAGCTCATACCCTTTCAGATAGCTGCTGACACCGAAGCCGCCATCGGCGTTGTTATGCAGGGTGAATATATAGCCCGCTTTTTTAGGGTTATAGGTATTAAGGATAGTTTTTCCTGCCTTCTCCAGTTCAAGAATGACATTGTCATCCCATATGCCATATTTCTGCAGGCCTGCTTTTATACCTTTTTTCGTATAGATGCTATTGGGATCGGTCTGGTATTCCTCCTCCTCATAAATAAATTTGTAGTTTCTTACGCCACCGTACTGGCAGTCGAGCAGTGTTCCTCCATTATCACTGATATATCTGAACGCAGCCTTTACGCCGGTGTCCTCATCATCATGAATAGCCAGGAAGTGAATATTCTGGTCGCTGTATTTATAGTTGATCAGGCTCACATCTAGATCTCCCAGGGTGACATAAGCACTGTCAGTAGTCATACCTTCAAAAACCGGGGGGTGCTGCGCTTTTACATTCAGGACGAAGCAGCATAAAAATAATAAAGTTAAAGATCTCAATGCCATAACACTAAAAGGATTTCTGAATATATGCAAAAAAGGAACCACAATTGCGGTTCCTTTTCATAATTCTTCAGATCTTTTAATGCTGATGATCCAGATCGTATTCTTTTACTTCCTTATGATCATACGGCTGAACCATGAGCTCATCGATCGTAATGCCCTTTTTATTGAATCCAAAGCGATCCAGCATACGGTCGAAAATCTGGTACATCACCGGTACAACGATCAGGGTAAGGAACAATGAACTGAGCAAACCACCGATAATTACCCAGGCAAGACCGTTTTTCCATTCGGCACCTGCACCGCCTGCAAGTGCAATCGGCATCATCCCGATCACCATCGCGATTGTTGTCATCAGGATAGGGCGCAAACGGGCATGATTTGCCAGGATCAGTGCTTCATGGGTAGATTTTCCTTCTGCCTTCATCTGATTAGTAAAATCGACCAGGATAATCGCATTTTTAGCTACCAGACCGATCAGCATGATCAGCCCCAGGATGGTAAAGATGTTCAGTGCATTATTGGTTAATGATAGTGCGAGTAAGGCCCCGATGACAGACAACGGGATAGAAAACATCACCACAAATGGATATACGAAACTGTCATACAGTGCAACCATAATCAGGTACACGAGGATGATGGAGGCCAGCAGGGCAATCCCAAGCGTACCAAATCCGTCTCCCTGGTTCTCTGCATCACCCGCCCATACATAACTTACGCCAACAGGTTTTCTGAGCTTACCGGATTTCTCCAGTTCGAGCAATTGCTCCTGAAATTCGGCAACGATAGTACCTGTAGGGCGTCCGATAGATTGTGCACGTACCGACACGGATGTACTTTTATCCCTCCGTTCCAGCTGACTTGGGCCGGCACCTTCTGTAATGGCGGCAAACTGCGTCAGTTTAACCTGTTTGCCTTCGCTGTTCACAAAGATCAGGTTTCTAACATCATCGATATTCTTACGGTTGAAGTCCTGGTAGCGGATATTGATATCGTATTCGTACTCACCTTTACGGAATTTACCATCGGTATTACCACTAAATGCAGTCTGCATCGTAGCACCTACCGTTTGTAAGGTCAATCCGAGGGCAGCCATTTTATCACGGTCTACCTGTACGTTGATCTCCGGGCTACCACTTTCTACAGAAAGCTTCAGCTCAGCAGATCCTTTGATTTTTGCCAGCACCGCTTTTGCGCCTTCGGCGTATTTCATCGCACTGTCCAGATCCGATCCCATCACTACCAGGTCTATAGGCGCATTTTCCGCAATACCAAGGATACTGATCGGAACGGTTTTTACTTTTGCACCTACCAGGTATCTGGACAATTCGCGGCTCACCTTTGTGGCGTAAATGCTGGAGTTATCGGCACGCTGATTACGTTCTACGAGCTTTACGTTGATCTCAGACTTATATGCTGTTGCCTGTGAAGCACCAAAGTCACCGCTTGATTGTCCTACCGTGGTAATCAGCTGGATGATCTCAGGTTTCTTTGATAAAAAGGCTTCTGCTTTTTGTGTGATCAGGTTTGTTTGCTCAATAGAGGCATCTTTAGGCAATTCCACCTGTACCAGGAATTCCCCTTTATCACTTTTAGGGAAAAATTCTGTTCCGATATAGCCTGCCGGGATTAATCCGCAGGAGCCAAAAAACATGACCAGTACCAGCATGATCGTTTTGCCTTTGTTGGCGAGAGACCAGGTAAGGATGCTGGTGATCCAGATCGTAAACTTGCGCAGCTGGCCTTCAAACCACAGGATGAATTTTCCGAATATATTTTTACCTTCAATCTTTTCCAGTTTACCGAAACGGGATGAAAGGAGAGGTACAATGGTAAATGAAGAGAACAGGGAAAGGAGCGTGGCTATAATTACCACCACACAGAACTGGCGGAGGATATTGGATACCAGTCCGGTACTGATTGCGATAGGGAAGAATACCACCACAATTACCAGCGTAATGGATACCACCGTAAAACCGATCTCGCTGGTAGCATCATAGGCTGCGCGGACCTTGTTCTTGCCCATTTCCATGTGGCGATAGATGTTTTCCAGTACCACAATCGCATCATCCACCAGGATACCTACAACGAGGGATAATCCCAGCAGGGACATCAGGTTGAGGGTATAGCCTAACAGGCTCATTCCGATAAAGGTTGCGATCAGCGATGCGGGGATAGATACCATGACGATCAGTGCATTCCGGATACTGTGCAGGAAGAATAGCATCACAAATGCTACCAGGATGATCGCCAGTACCAAATCATGGATTACCGCGTCTGCAGATTCCAGCGTGAAGATAGAGCTGTCATTTGCAATAACAATCTTCAGTTCATTGGATTTATAGTCCTGCATCAGTTTCGCAATAGCTGTATGTACACCTTTACTCACCTCTACGGCATTGGCATCCGATTGCTTGATAATCTGTACGGCAATCGCACCTTTGCGGTCGATACGGGCAAGCTTGTCCACTTCCTTCTGTGCATCTCTTACATCGGCAATATCTCCGAGACGGATCTGGGCACCATCCTTGCCAGTGGTGACCACCAGGTTCCTAAGCTCATCTACGTTTTTGTACTTTCCTGATAAACGGATCAGGATATCCTGTTCCTGCGTTTTTACACTACCGGTAGGGAAATCAAGATTGGAAGTCAGGATAGATTGCTGCACCTGGGGCACTGATAAACCATAGCCCTGGAGTTTCGCGGCATCAAGGGATACCTCGATTTCTCTTTCCTGTCCGCCTACAAGATTGACCTGTGCCACACCAGTAACCCTGGAAATGATAGGGGCAATACGTTTATCGATCAGGTCATAAAATGCGGCATCGTCCATTCTTGCCGAGGCAGACATGGTAATTACCGGTAAATCATCCAGTGAGAACTTATTTAATGAAGGTGTTTTTACATCGGTCGGCAAATCGGCCAGGATCGAGTTTACCTTACGTTGCGCCTCATTGAGGGAAAGATCTACATTGGCCTTGTCATTCAGTGTAATGGTTACGACCGAAAGGCTTTCATAGGATACTGCATTCAGTTTTTTGATATTTTCCATTGAAGACACCGCGTCCTCAATTTTCTTGGTAACGGTATTTTCTACCTCACTTGGAGAGGCTCCGGGATATATCGTAGAGATAGAGACCACATTGTTGGAGAATTTGGGCAGTAACTCATAACTGAGAGAGAAGTAGCTCAATAACCCCATCAGTGTCAGCACGGTGAAGACCACGATGACCAATGAAGGTCTTTTGATGGATATTTCTGTTAATTTCATCTATTTAAAATTATGAGTTATTTAATTGGAGTAACAGGGCTTCCGTCTACCAGATTGATTTGTCCGCTAACGATTGCCGTTTCACCTTCTTTGAGGCCTTCGATAATCTCCACCTGGTCGTTGATCGTCCTGCCAGCAATAACCTTACGGATCTTCGCTGTATTTCCATTTTCCAGTACAAAGATCTGGTTGCTGCTTACGCTGCCCACAAATGCACCACGGGGAACGGTAATTGTTGCTGCCTGTGCAGGGAACTTGAAGATGGCTGTTCCATACATACCCGCTTTGATGGTATTGGCGTGATTGTTCTCCACTTCAATTTCAATAGGAAAGTTCAGTGTGCCATCTGCTTTGGGAGCGATGAAAGTGATCTTTCCGGAGAAATTATCTGCAGGAAAAACGTTTGATTTGATTTGAACGCGGTCTCCAACTTTAAGGCTGGCCACCTGGCTTTCATTTACATTGACTTTCAGTTTAAGTGTAGAAACGTCTACCAGTTCAAACATCTGTGTGCCCTGTGTATTGACAAAGGCTCCTACCTCAATATATCTCTTGTTAACAATCCCGTTGATCGGGGATTTGATATTGGCATCGCTCACCCTGCGTGCAGAGCTTTGCAGTCTTAGTCTGGCATTTCTCGTAGCGAGTTTTGCCTGGTCCAGCTGCTGTTGTGTAACACCGCCTGTGCTGAAAGAACTTGCATATCTGGCTTCGTCCTTGATGGCATTGTCTAGGGTAGCCTGTGCAGTTTCACGGTCTGTATTGATAATCTCTGCGTCGATACGTGCAATCACCTGTCCTTTTTTAACACGGTCACCTTCATCTACATAGATGGCATTCACACGACCGGCATTTTCTGATAAGAAGTTCAGTTCCTGCTTTGGGGCAAAGTTCCCGTTGGCAGTGAAGTCTAAATCAACGGCTTCTTTTTTCACTTTTGCGATACGGACGCTGACGGCGCCGCCTCCCTGAGAAACCAATGCTGTCTGCGCGTCATTTTTCTTTTTGTTGTTGTTCAGTACCCATGCGATCACACCGATAACAACTATAATTAGAACGACTGTTATAATTCCTCTTTTCATTTTAATAGTGATTTTATATTTCCGTTTGATTTGATTAATTGGATTTCGGCAATTTTATAATTTAATAATGCCTGTGTATAACTGTTCTGTGCTTCTGTAAGCGCATTTTCGGTATCCAGCAGATCCGTTAATGCGGCAAGACCGTTATTGTAGTTGTTTTGGGTACTGTTATAGATCTCCTGTGCCAGGGTAACGTTCTGGCGCTGGGCTTTGATCGTATTGATATTATTCTTTAGCTGGATCTTGGCGTTTTCATAGGCGAGGTTGAGCGAGTTTTTTCTTTCCCTGATATCTTCATCAGCCTTCATGATGTCAACACCTGCCTGGCGGACTCTGGAGCGGGTGGCAAAACCGTTAAAGATCGGAATCCTTAAGGCAAGGCCGATGGCCGAAGCATTATAGTAGAATGCTGACCCGCTTCTGCTGAAAAGATCGAATTTGTCACTCTGACCAGTAACAGAGATATTTCCGGTAAGGGACAGACTGGGATAATATTCTGCCAGATAAGCTTTGCGCTGCAGTGTATACAAATCCTTCTGTACATTTAACAGGCGCATTTCTATTCTGCCGGCAGTATTGACCGTGTCTGCCATCTCGGGCAGGGTCTCTACTTTTTTCAGTTCATCACGTGGGACAATAATGGGCGTAGTTACAGGCATGCCCATGGAAAATTTAAGCTGGTTCTCCAGTTGCACTACAGCGTTCATCGTCTGTTCACGCTGTGTCTCCAGGTTAGTCAGGTTCACCTTGATGCGGTCTACATCAATTTTCTTGGCCAGTCCGTTTGAATACTGGTTAGCGATGATCTTTTCCACCACTTTAACGTTTTTGATATTGGTATCGATGACATTCAGTTGCTGTCTGCTCACCAGCACCTGGTAATAATTATTGGCAACCAGCTCAATGATCTGCTCGTCAGTAAAATCGGCATTTAGGTTGTAATAACTTTCGCTGGTTTTTGCTGCTTTAAGGCCGGTAAATACAGTCTGGTTGAATAGTTGCTGATCAAGTTGTACACCGGCATTGTTATTCCACTTTCTGCCCAGTTGAAAGGATTGGTCGCCAACAACCAGCTGTCCGATTATAGGATTGTAGGTTAAGGACGCATTTCCGGAAATCTGCGGTAAGGCTTGTGCCCGCACTTCCTGGGTTTTATATTTACCTCCATCGATGTCTAGCCTCGACTTCCTTGCCGCTGCGTTATTTTCAATCGCAAAATTTAGCGCATCTTTTAGCGTGAGTGGCTGTTGGGCATGGACGACAGTAGAGACCAGCAGGCAGAGCCATAAGATGGGTATTGATTTTACAGGTTTATTCATAATTTGGTTTTTCTGGTTTGGAGGGCTGATTTAAGTTTTAAGTCCTTTAATGAATATTTTGGACAGGCTAACCTGTTTTTCTTTCATCAATTTGAGTTCTTTTTTACCGGGGAATAGTTCTTTGTTCCCATGCATGATACATAGCGAAGTGAGCCCTGACTGGCATGACAGATACAGTTCTGCTATTTTAGGAATATTATCCTGTGCTGCGATTTCTTTGTTGGCTACCGCAATTTCAAATACACTTTCATGAAACTTCAGGTTTCTGGCCATCATGGTTTCAAGATAGTTTTTTAATTCTACTGAACTTAGTGACGAGTCCGGATTTCCATAGGAAAGATGAAGCATATAGTAACGCAGAAAGAACTTATGCTTGATCTCGATGATATTTAACAACGTGGTTTCTAACGGCGTTCCCAGTTTCTGGTCTTTATATAATACGTTAAAATAATCATCGAAGATCTTTTCCATGACTCCAAGAATCAGGCTTGTCTTATCAGGAAAATAGTAATATAATGAAGGCTTTGAGACAGAAAGGTCTTCTGCGATCTCATTCATCGTTGTTTTGTTGATTCCGAAATGGATAAAACGCTTGATCGCCCCCTCTATAATCAGTTCCCTCTTTTTATCAGTTTCTAACATTTTACTTTTTTACCTTTTGACTTTATTGATTGTATAGTCAAAAATATATCAAGCATTCTGCATAAAAAAACTTTATCCCCAATATTGGGGATATGGAGAGTTATATGACATTTCTATGACTTGTTAACTGGCTTTAAACCAGCCAAAAAGATTTCTGCGAACCGTTTTTCTTTCAGGAAGATCAATTTGAATTCTTCTTTTCCGGGGAAGAGGTGTTTGGCGCGCTTAAGGATATTAAAGTGAATACCGGATACGGCTTCAACAAAAATTTCTGTAGTGAAAGGGATGTCTTCAACAGATAGTTCGCCAGACTGATTGCCTTTGCTCAGCAGTTCAGTAATGATTTTGAGCTCAAAAGCCCTGGCGCGGGTAAATTTCTCATACAAGGCTTCGGGAAGCTCCGGGCCTATAGTCTGAGTATATTCTATCAGTTTATAGTATTTCTGGATAAAAGCCTGTCTTTTTTGCAATAGTATCAGAATGCCTTCGGTAGCGGTAGAAGTCTTGTCTACCGACTTGATCAGGTCTCTGCTCAGGGTGTGCATCATGTTCTCAATCACGCTCACATACAAGCTCAGTTTGTCAGGAAAATAATAATAAAGCAAAGCTTTTGAAAAGGAGATGTCTTTCGCAATCTCTGTCATGGTAGTTTTTGCCAATCCATAGTGCGCGAATCGTTTTAGCGCGGCATCTATGATCAAAAGTCTTTTTTTATCTTGATTTTCCATGTTAATCAGGCTTGCATTTTTGCAATTGGGGTAACGGCTTATATACGGTTATAATCGAACGTAAAATATGCAAAAATATTAAATAATCCACTTAACATGTTTATTACAGGGCATAACATTTACATACAGACGATAATGAAAAAATTCCGTGTGAATATTTCTACATTTGCCGCAAATAACCTTTGTTCCATATGTATTTATTAAAGGAAAATATATCCCTGAAGCCCTATAACACTTTTGGTATCGATGTAAAGGCACGCTTTTTTGCAGAGATATTCAGTGAGGATGACCTGCGTGAGCTGAGTATGCAGCCTGCATTTAAAGAGAACAGGCTACTGGTACTTGGGGGAGGGAGCAATATGCTTTTCACCAAAGATTTTGAAGGACTTGTGCTCAAAGTAAGTATTCCTGGTATTGCGGCAACAAGATCACCGGAAAACGAAGATCAGGTGATGGTGAAGGCTGGTGCCGGGATCGTATGGAACGACCTGGTGAACTACTGTGTTGAACAGGATTTTGCCGGACTGGAGAACCTGAGCCTGATCCCGGGGACAGTTGGAGCGTCGCCTATCCAGAACATCGGTGCATATGGTGTAGAACTCAAAGATGTATTTCAGTCCTGTGAGGCGTTTGAAATCGCCACAGGCGAAATGAGAAGCTTTGATTTTGCAGACTGCCATTTTGCTTACCGCGACAGTATTTTTAAAAATGAACTGAAAGGACAATATGTAATTACAGGAGTTACCTTCAGACTGAATACACAGGCCAGGATCAATTCTCAGTACGGTGCAATACAAGCGGTACTGGCAGACAGGGGTATCAGGCGTCCTACGATTGCTGATATCTCAGAAATTGTTGCAGAAATCAGGGTGGGCAAATTGCCGGACCCCTCAACGATCGGGAATGCCGGCAGCTTTTTTAAGAACCCTATCATTGAAAAGGCTGAATATGAATCTATCATCAAAACTTTTCCTGATCTCATCAGTTATCCTGCAGGAAAAGATAAAATGAAACTGGCCGCCGGATGGCTCATTGAGTCATGCGGTTTTAAAGGTATTGTGGATGGCCATACAGGTACCTGGAAGAACCAGGCGCTGGTATTGGTGAACCATGGCGATGCAACAGGAGCTGAAGTGTATAGTTTTTCGGAAAAGATTATAGACACTGTGGAAGCACAGTTCGGTGTCAAATTAGAGCGTGAGGTAAATATTTTGTGACAATCAATCGAATTATAATGCTAAACCTGCATTTTTTTTCTTAGGCCTGTGAATTGATTTTTTGGTACATATGTTGTATCAGGTTAGATAAGCAAGATTAGATAAACAGACGACGCCACTCTATTACCCTGTTTGTTTGCTCTTTAACCTTAAAAACTTGAAAGACTATGACAAAAAATGAATTTAACCTCCAGCTCCATAACCACTCGGTTTCTTTGCAGTCATTCGCTTTAAATTTTACTAAAGATATTGAAGATGCCAACGATCTTGTTCAGGATACGATGCTTAAAGCGGTTACTTATTATAGTAAATTTAAAGAAGGTACAAATCTAAAGGGATGGTTATTTACCATCATGAAAAATACGTTTATCAATAACTACAGACGTTTGGTTAAAACCAATGCACTGATTACTAAATCTGAGGATATTTCATCAGCAAATCTTCATTACAGTGCTACAAAAAATACAATTGACAGCAAATTTGTTATCGGAGACATCAATAAGGCCTTGGCAACATTACAGCCTGAATATCACGTGCCTTTTGTAAAATACTTTGAAGGATATAAATACCATGAGATTGCAGATATGCTGGAGATTCCAATTGGAACAGTAAAAACAAGAATCCATGTTGCGCGTCAGATCCTTAAAAAATATCTGAAAACGTATTCAAAAGAAATTCTGGGAACTGAGATCATTTAATATCTCTTCCTACCTCGTGAAAGCGACTGATCCTCTGATCAGTCGCTTTTTTTTTGCGCTGAGCTTCGCCTGAATGCGGGATCAAAAGTTTATTTTTGGCTTTCTATATATTTAAAGCTGAGATGAATTACACCTACCTGCTTGTGAACCTCGGACTGTTATTGTTTTCGGTCCTGGTATTTTCGAATAAAAAACTAAATTTTGCCGGTCAGAGTAAATTTATCATCCTTGCTGTTTTAATTAATGTTTTTGCCTTTTCGGTACCCACAGAGTTCCTGACACAGCTGAAGGTGATCGTTTTTAATCCGCCCTATCTCAGCGGCATGACACTGTGGGAGCTGCCAATAGAGGAATTGCTGTTATCCCTGCTGCTGCCAGTCTGCGGCCTGGCGGTTTACCTGTTCCTTAATATACATTTTCCGGACAATTCTATGGAGAAATATAGTCTGGCCCTCAGCAATATCATGCTCGGTGTATGTATTGCCATGCTGTATTTTGGGCATCAGAAATTATTTACCCTTTTTACATTTTCTATCCTGCTGGTTTTTTTGCTGTATATTGAATATGTCAGTAAGATCAGGTTTATGTATAGGTTTTACCGCGCATTCCTGCTTTCACTGATCCTGTTTTATATCGTTTACGGTATACTTACTTCAATTCCTGTGATACAGTATACCACCGAGGAAACGCTGAACTTTAACCTGGCCCATATTCCTTTTGAGAGCCACTTCTATTTTATGTCGATGCTGCTGCTGAGTATATACCTTTTTGAACTGTTTAAAAGCAGGGCCCGTAATTAATGGATTTACCTGAATATACCAAACAGCAGCTGGCTTTGCGCAACGGACAAGACAAGCCGCAGATATGGGTGGCCTGTAATGGCCTTATCTATGATATGGGAGAGAGCAGGTTATGGAGAAATGGCAGGCATTATGAGCACTGGGCAGGGCAGGACCTGACAGATGAACTGGCTGATGCACCGCATACAGCGGGGGTATTTGAGAAGTTTACACCTGTTGGAAAACTTAAACCATAAAAAACGGCAGCCTTTTTTGAATGGCTGCCGTTATCTATCTATGCCGGAACCTCATCCGGGAAATATGACTTAAGCTTCAATAGTGAATGTGCTCAGGTTTACAAATTGCTGCACACGTGCGGCAACTTCTTCTTCAGTCAGGTTAACGATTTTTTCTGTACCAAATTTCTCAACACAGAAAGAAGCCAATGCTGAACCAAAGATGATTGCATTTTTCATATTGTTGAAATTCACAGTGCCTACTTTAGCCAGATAGCCGATAAATCCACCTGCAAATGTATCTCCTGCGCCTGTTGGATCAAAAACTTCTGCCAGAGGAAGTGCTGGGGCAGAGAATATTTTATCTTCATGGAACAGTAAAGCGCCATGCTCACCTTTTTTGATAATCAGGTATTTTGGGCCCATCGTCAGAATTTTCTTTGATGCTTTTACTAAAGAGTACTCGCCTGACAGTTGCCTGGCTTCTTCATCATTAATGGTCAGCACGTCCACCAGCTTCAATGTTTCAAGCAGGTCGTCCATGGCTACATCCATCCAGAAGTTCATGGTATCCAGAACAACCAGTTTAGGCCTGTTTTTAAGACGCTTGATCACCGTTTGCTGTACTTGTGGGGTCAGATTACCTAACATCAGAAATTCGCAGTCCTGGTAGCTCTCAGGGATAATCGGATCGAAGTCGGCAAGAACGTTCAGTTCTGTGATCAGGGTATCCCTGCTGTTCATATCATTGTGGTATTTTCCAGACCAGAAGAAAGATTTCTCCCCTTCTTTGATTTGTAAACCTTCTGTATCGATACCGTGAGTGGTAAAGGTATCAATGTCGTCCTGATGGAAGTCATCTCCCACTACACCTACTATTTTTACTTTTTTATAGAAGTACGATGCAGCTAAACTTGCGTAAGTAGCAGCGCCACCAACGATTTTATCAGTCTTTCCGAAGGGAGTTTCAATAGCGTCAAATGCTACAGTACCTATGATTATCAGGCTCATATGTTTTATTTTAAATTTTTTTTAATATTTTTCACTGCAAATATTGCATAAATAATTTAAAAGCCCTAATATTGCATTCCCAAATCGGACGACACTTTATGTTCTTTATTAAAGCAGAAAAGCGGTTTAAGGGTAACCAGAGTACTCCTTCTTAGCTCAGCTGGTTAGAGCATCTGACTGTTAATCAGAGGGTCGCTGGTTCGAGCCCAGCAGAGGGAGCCAAATAAAGAACAAGCCTTACCATGTCCGGTAAGGCTTTTCTGTTTTTAGCCATTTTTATGTTTTACTATGCTCATTCTTCTTTTGGATTTTCTTCGATCTGAAGCCATGACGAATAATAGAGCCTGATGCTCATTTAAGGAGCATCAGGCTTTATGTCAATGTGCCATTGATTAGGCACGATTTACCATGGTGGTGCTGGCGACAACTGTAATAAGCTTACGCCAATTGCCAGAACTAATGTCAGGGTTGAAATTAATTTTTTCATAACTGTAGGATATAGTTTTAAATGAACACTTGCCATGTTTCTTTCAGGCCATGACACTTCCCTGTGGTATCAAACCCAAGTTAGATTTCTTACTTCTAAAAAGAGTGAATAATGGGTTCAGAAATTACTGAATATGTATTCAGAATTTTAAATGACCTGCTTCATTTATTGAAATAAATATTCAGGATAAGCTGATTAGATTATTTTTTACGGTTGTCCCTGATAATTTTACTGAGATGTTGCGGAGATATATTTAGAAATGCCGCTATAGTAGCTCTGGGAACAATTTGTTCCAGTCCTGGGGAGATCTTCCGCATTTCTACCAGGCGTTCCCAGGCGGGAACCGACAGGTCAAGTAAGCGTTTGTTGGTATATTTAAGATGGTTTTTGATCAGCCAGCTCAGTAAGGATTTGATATAGGGAAATGTAGTTGTCAACTCCTCAAGATGTTTACGGCTGATATAAGAAAGTTCCGTCGGAGGAAACACTTCAATAAAAAGCTCTGATTCGATTCCATAAAGCAGACTATTGGGATCAGTTAGTAAAGATCCGCTTATCCATAAAGAGACGGTTTTCTCTTTGCGCCGTTCATCATCAAAGGTATAACCTCTCAAAACACCATACTCTACAAAATACAGCCTGTCAGTAACCATTCCGGCTTGTTGTAAGAGCAGCAGTCGTTTGTAGGTGACGGTTTTTACAAATACGTTAAGCTGTTCAATTAATCGACTACGTAGTTCATGGTTTTTCAGCTCTTCGGGCAGGTTATCGCCTGAAAATAAGTAGTCATACAGATTTTGGCTCAGCATAATTAAGCATGGTGATTTAATTCTAAATTACAACGCCTGATCAGTTTGGATTATTTTTAGCAGTATGGAAATATTTTTTATTCGAAGGTAACGCTGATCAGTTGATAACCCATAACAGTACGGAGAAATTCATAACGCTCCTGCATGGGATTGCCTCCTTTCAGTTGGCGGGTGGTGATGACCTCAAAAACCGGATACTTTGCTTCGTTGTGTTCATTGCAATCTGTGTAATATGCTGCAAAATCTTTTGTTGTGTGTATAAATGGATTCAATTTAGAAGGAAAGATCACTGTTTCAATTGTCCTGTTTTGAATGGCTTTCAGCTTCAGTTTCATCCTACCCGAGTATTTTCTGATAAATACAGGCTTCTTATAGCACCTCTCTTTCCGTATTTTGCTCCTGCTCTCCAGTCTCACCTGATCATACAGTGCGAAGTTGCCGGCAGTTGCTGCGGGAAGGAAACTTTTATAGAACCACTGATGAAATTCTGATTCATAATTCAAAAAAGTGTAGTACCGCCCATCAACTGTTTTGAAAGACCTGTACCCGTCTCCCTCAGCGGGAGCTTTATTGAGTTGAGCAGAATACCAGTCTAAATTTCTCGTTTGATCATCGTCCAGGTGATCTGCCACTATACGTCCCGTTGTATCGATCAATGCCGTAGTCCCCTCCCACATCCAGTGCTCACACTTTTCGATGTCATAGGGTTTGCCATCCAGGCAAAGACGTTTTGCATGGTGGATCACTAAAGCAAGGCCGTTATAAAACGGCCTTGCATCGTTGTAATTAGCTGGTATGACCACATTACCACGGCTATCAAGAAAACCTACTTTGTCTGTAACCGGGTCGCGGAATCTGATCTTGCCTTCCTGTTCGCAATCGAAGGTCATATCCCAAACGTAAAGGCTATCTGGAGCCAGCTTCTTTCCATTTTTCAGGAGGTAATACGTATTTGACGGACTTTCAGACACAGCAATAATGTTGCGGAACACCCGTGCTCTGCCCAGACCACTGAAACGGGCCCTGATTTTTATCTTACCTGTACTGTCCTTATATCCGGATAAATCCTTTTTAAGATCATCATAGCGGTACCAGGCTTTATTCGACTGAGCAATAGCTGATGATACTGCCATGGCCAGATAAAGGGACAAGATGAAAAGCAGAAATCTACGGCTCATGAGATATACAGGTTAAAAGTCAAATTTTCCCTCAAATAGTTTGCCTACTACAGGCAGCGGTTTGATGGCTTCATTTGATGCGGCAATCACACCCATCAGTAACAAGACAAGAGTTAACAAAGCTAATGCCATTGAAACTACACTGATAGCCGGAATAAAATTGACCAGTACTGAAATAACAATGCTCAGGACAATAGATAGGATAATCAGTCCGAGTGACTGGCCTAAATGGTATTTTACCAGTGCGCTCTTTTCAGTGCTTTTTTTGTACTCCAGGTAAGAAATGATCCATCCGATGATGGTGATGTAGCCGATCATGGCCATGCTTTTGTTTGACATAATCTTTAGTTTTAAATGGTTGATGATGAGCCAAAATTATTGCTCAGGATGGAGCTGACCAAGAAATCCCTAACTACAAGCGGTCTACATATGCAAGCTCAGACATCTACAAAATGTCTACAGAAAAGAAGTAACGCGTTGAATATGAGTGTATTTTTTGCTGCATTTCATAAAGAAAGGTTGTACTCAACCGATAAAATGATATTTTTACGCCTATGCCGTGTAAAAAATGTCTGCTGATACTGTTGTTAACATGCCTTACTGCCGGCCAGGGACTTTATGCGCAGTCTTTTATCATTGATTCACTGAGCAGGGCGATCAAGATTGCATCGATTAAAGACAAGCCCATGATCATGGCTGAGCTGGCACGTGCCAATTTTGAAAAGGACCTGAAAAAATCAGTCAGAATTTGCCATGATGCTATAGTTATGGCACGAGGGCAGCACAATAAGGAAGCCGAAGCATTTTGTTATGCTTCGATGGCACATCTGCTTGTACAACAAAACCAGCAGCAGAGTGCTGAACGCTATCTGGATACTGCAGTAAAGAAATTAGACCATCATACCAAACCGGCCATAGCTGCATTTGTCTGGTTTCGCAAAGGGTGGCTGGAACTGGTAAAGGGCAATAACGACAGGGCTATGGCAGACCTGTTGAAAGCAGACCTTCTGATTAAAAATACCACGAACCGGTCTGCCATCAATTATAAAGTACTGATCAATCATTACATGGCCAGCATTTATGCCTATGGCAGTGATACCCTTAAACAGCATAAATATGCCCTGGCTTGTCTCGCTGCCGCCCGGCGCAGCATCTTTGCAGATGATATGCAAACCGCATATATGACCGTAGCACATAGTTTTTTCTCCGCTTTCGAAAAAGATACGGCTAGGGATAACTTGCTGGATTCTTCACTTGTATACCACCGCAGGGCATTGAATTACTATTTCAGCAATAAAGAGAAAATCCTGTTGCAAAGCAATGCCTCTGTAACGGCATTGAATATGGCTAACAGTTATTTTAAATATTACCCTGCAGCCTTCAGAGACAGTTCCCTCAAATATGTTAACCTGGCATTACAAATTGCACGAACTACCAATGGACGCGAAGTAATTGCAAATGGATACGGTATCTTAAGTGAGTACGCACTGCGTGATAAGGATTTTAAGAAAGCAGAAGACTATCTGAATATGGGAATTGCCGAACTGTCTGCACTATCCAGCGGCGTGGATATCACCCGGTCGCGCATGATGCTTGGACTGGCAAATATTGCCGAAAGGAGCGGTGACCTGAAAAAAGCACTCACGTATTATAAACGGTATACAACATATGACAAAAAAGTTTTTGATGTCCAGAAACTGGCGGTCACACAACAACTGGAAGAGCAATACCATGCGGCACAGCGTGAAAATGAAATTGCAAGGCTGAAAGAACGTGACGACTACAACCGGAGATTGAACTGGCTTTATGTGATCATCGGTTCTACCGGAATCATATCACTGGCATTTCTGCTCAGTTCTTATCACTATAAACTGAAAGCATCCCAGCAGGAAAAAAAGATGTCTGATCAGGAAAGAGAAGAGGCAGAGCTGCTGGCGAAATTACAGCAAGCTGATACACGGCGCCTGATGCTTGAAAAACAGGAAGCTGAACTAAAAGCCGCCTTAAAAGAGGAAGAAAGCGGACGATTGCAGGCCCAGCAGGAGCTGCTCCAGGACCGTACTGACTGGCTGGAAAAAGCATTGCTTGCCGGGACACTCAGGATAGAAGAAAAAAATTCAATACTTGAAGTATTGAAGCAAAAGGCAAGTCAGGCAGACTCGCCGGTAATTGCAAGGCAGATCGGCAGGATTGTCAACCAGAACCTCCGGATGGACAAAAATTCACAAGAATTGCAATCTATCGCCGATATCCATCCCGGATTCTTCAATGCGTTGCAAAACAGTGCCGGGAATACGCTCACGAGGTTGGATCTCAAATACTGCTCTTATATTGCCATGGGCCTGGAAAATAAAGATATTGCTATCCGGCTGGGTGTTGAACCCAAGAGTATCCGGATGACACGCTACCGGCTGAAACAAAAACTCCATCTCGGCAAAACAGACAACCTGGATCTGTTCATCAAAACAAGTGCAGAAAATTGAGACGAATACGCAAAAAGTTGAACAGGATATACTGATCACTTTCGGTTAATTTGGATTTGACAAGGGGTAGCAATTTTGACTATATAACGTCATTGTTGTCCGAACTTATTACCAACCAAATATAACCTAAATGTATGAATAGAATTTCTACGCCTATTAAACACAGGAGGAATCTGAACTATGCAAAGCAGTGTGTATCTGTAACCGCTTTGATTTCAGGTGTCGTCTTCACCGTTTTCCTGCCTGCCAAAGCCTGGTCAGGAGAAGCGTTCAGAAAGCCAGCAAGCCTCGACGTTTTAACCGTGCATCCTGAGCTGAAAAACACAGCTTTATTTCAGCAGATTGAGGTCAAAGGTAAAATTACCGACGCCAAGGGAGCAGCCATACCGGGTGTTTCAGTTAAAGTAAAAGGTACCAGTATTGGATCAGTTACGGATCAAAACGGGGAGTACCGGATCAGGGTGACAGATAACAATGTGCGGCTGACCTTTAGCTATACAGGTTTTGTTACTCAGGAGAAAGACCTCAGCACTGGTTTAGTCCAAAACATTGTACTTGCCGAGGACAATAAAAACCTGACAGAGGTAGTCGTTGTAGGTTATGGTCAGCAGCGAAAAGCAACAGTAACCGGTGCGATAGCAAGGGCCAACCTGGAATCATTCAGGGATGCCCCCAATACCAACATCGGGCAATCCCTGCAGGGAGCCGTGGCAGGTTTAAACGTAGGGCCGGTTTCAGAAGCCGGGAATACGCCAACGATCAGGGTGAGGGGACAGAATACCCTGGGCGGCAATCAGAATGCGCTGATCATCCTCGACGGGATACAATATAACGGTAACCTCTCGGCTATCAATCCCGACGATATCGAGTCAATCGATGTGCTCAAAGATGCAAGTTCAACCGCTGTATATGGTGCACAGGCAGCAAATGGTGTGTTATTGGTAACAAGCAGGAAAGGTAAAGGGGAACCAAGGATCAATTTTACCACTTCGTACGCTACACAATCTCCGACATCAGATCTGCGTCCGATGAACCGCGCCGAGAATCTGGAATATATAAAGGCACTGGATCTCACCAAATCCTACACCAATCCTGCTTACGTTCAGCCAGACGTCACTGTCATCGCTGATGGGGGTGTAAAGAATGCCAACGGACTGCTGCCAAATGATTTTAACTGGTATGATGCAGGAACGAACACAGGATCTATCAATGAATATGGCCTGAGTGTGTCAGGGGCTTCAGACAAGATCAATTACCTGATCTCTGCCAACTATACCAATCAAAAGGGTTTCGTGATGAACGACCTTTTCAAACGTAAAAGTGCAAGGGCAAACGTGGAAGGAAAAGTGACCGACTGGCTAACGGTGGGTGTACAGACCTTTGCCGCCTTCAATAATGAGGATGGAGCTCAGCCAGATAGGACAACACTGATGAGAACATCTCCCTTGCTGGTACCTTATGATGCAAATGGCAACCTGATCGTACAGCCATACAGTACATCGCAGGACAATAATCCTTTCGGAAACTCTAATATTGATAACTTCGACAGGCATAATTTCTACTTTGCCAATCTCTATTCACAGATTAACTTTCCATTTTTGGAAGGCTTATCATACCGGGTTAATTTTGGTAACAATGGCCGTACCGATAATGTGTATATCGCCAATCCTTACGGCGCCAGTCAAACAGGAAGTGCATCCAAGGCTACAGAACAATATTATGATTATACCCTGGACAATATCCTGACTTATAACCGCAAATTTAAAAGACATGGTATTACAGGAACCTTGCTGTATGGAGCTATTGACCGCAGGGATGAGAGCACAAGGGCAAATGCTACCGGATTTACCCGTTTAACCCTGGGCTATAATAACCTGGGTCTCGGAGCAGTGCAAACCACAACCTCTGATGGTTACCGTGAAAGCCTCAACTACCAGATGGCCCGTATCAACTATACTTTTGACGACAGATATATCTTTACGGGTACGGTCAGACGAGATGGGTTTTCCGCCTTTGCCGAAAATAATAAGTATGCGGTATTCCCTTCAGCATCCCTGGGATGGATCGTAACTGATGAATCCTTTTTCAAGGTGCCCGCAGTTCAATACCTGAAAATCAGGGCGGGATATGGTATCAGTGGAAACCAGGTTCAGCGGTACCGCTCGCTGGATCAGGTAGTGGCCAGTGGTTATAACTATATTTTTGGTGACGGCAACTCCAATACGCAGTTTGGCCAGCGCCTGAGAAATCTGGGCAACCCCAACCTGCGCTGGGAAAAAACAAGAGAGCTGAATATTGGTGCAGACTTTACTTTGTTCAAGGGCAGGCTGAGCGGTGCGCTGGATGTATACTCCCGCCAGACCAAAGACCTGCTGTTCAATGTGAATATCCCTAATGTGACCGGATTTGAAACCATTACCAGCAATATTGGCGGGGTATCAAACAAAGGTATAGAGCTGACGCTGACCTCTACCAATATCAATAGCGGAGGATTTAGATGGAACACCACCTTCAATTTTTCCAGAAATGTGAATAAAATCACTGAACTGCTGGGCAACGGAGATCTGGTGAACAGCAACCTGTTCATTGGCAAATCTATCAACAGCTTTTATGATTACGTGCACAATGGAATCTACAACATCGGAGAAACCATCCCGGCAGGATATTACCCCGGAACACGCAGGGTAGTGGATACCAACGGGGATGGCGTAGTCAACACACAGGACAGGGTGATCATAGGTTCATCAGATCCGGCATTCCGTTTCAGTGTGCTGAACTCCTTCGACTTTAAAAACTTCACTTTCAGCTTTTTCATCAACTCTATCCAGGGCGGAAGCAAGGGATACCTTGGAGATAATACACAGTCGCTTATCCTCAATGACAACAACATGAGGTGGAACAACATCGCGGGTATCGACTGGTGGTCGCCTACCAATCCTAACGGAGAATATCCAAGGTCGCAGGTGTCGCCAACATTCAATCCAAGATATTTCCAATCGCGCAGCTTTGTGAGGTTACAGGATATCACACTGAGTTATAAATTCCCTGAGCAGCTGCTCAAATCTATGCGCATGAAGGGCTTAAGCATCTTCGCCAGCGGCAAGAATTTGTACACCTGGACGGACTGGAAGGGCTGGGACCCTGAGCTTTCTAACGACGACCGTCAGAATGGTCTCACCATGGGCGGCAAGCCATTGCTCAAAGGTGTGTCAATTGGTCTAAACGCAACATTTTAAAATTACGTCATGAAGAAGTTATTAGCCATATTCATTATACTTACTATCAGTACCGCTTCCTGCAAAAAGGACTTTCTAACCGAAAAACCGGTTTCATTCCTCAGCGGCTCGAATGCTTTTATCACCTATAAGGATTTTACAGCCTCTGTAATTGATCTCTATGTACTTACCCGTGCTGAATTTTACAGTGCCAATGAATCCCGTCCCTTTGACTATATCTATGGTACGGACCTGGTATTTGACGGAGAGCCGGGTACAGACAGGCATACCAATATGGTCGCTGCCTATAACCCTACCGGAAATATTGCCAGCGATCATTGGAGGAGGCTGTATAAAATCGTTGCGGAGTCGAATACGATCCTTGCCCGTATGCCCTCATCTGAATTAACAGCTGCTCAAAAAACGCTGGTTGAAGCGCATGCCCGGTTCTTCAGGGGCATTGCATACCGTACACTGACTTATCTGTACGGAGGCGTACCGCTTTCTCTGGAAGAAGTAACTTCGCCGAAAACGGACTATGTACGTGCAACTAAAGAAGCATGCCTGAACCAGGTGATTACTGACCTTACTTTTGCAGTAACCAACCTTCCGGCCATCAGCGCTGTGCGCGATGGGGAAATCAGTAACGTTGCAGCCTCTCATCTTTTAGCTGAGGTTTATCTTGCTGCAGGCAAATACCAGGAAGCTGTTGATGCAGCTACAACGGTGATTGGCAATGCAAGTTTGGGCCTGATGAGAACCCGTTTCGGATCAAGGTCTGCCGTTACCCCGGGAGACGTGTACTGGGATCTTTTCCAGCAGAAAAACCAGAACAGGACTACCTATGGCAACAGGGAAGGGATTCTGGTGATGCAATTTGAAACAGATGTGATCGGCGGTGGTGTACTATCTACAACGCGAGATTCCAGCTATATGCTGGAAAGGCACCATGCACCTTCTGTACGTGATATTTTTGTAAACTCGGCAGGTACAACAACAAATGTACCTACCTTCCTGTGGCCGAACAACGATTATTCAGGCGGAAGGGGTATCGGATGGGCGGTCTCTACCAGTTACTTCATGAATGATATCTGGCAGAGTGATTTCAGAAATGATATCCGCAACGCAAACCATAACTTTGTACGCGATTATACCTGTAATAACAGGGCTTCTGATATGTTTGGTAAGGTGATTTCCACTTCAAACCCGCCAAAAGGGATTACGGTTCCTTCGCGCGCTTTCTATGCTTATCAGAGTAAAGCTACCACGCCTTTTGACCACCCTTCGCAATTGATTCAGGATGCAACTTCGGGCTTGCTGAAACCGGCTGCAGGTGCTACATTTACTGACCAGTATCTGTTCAGGCTGGCAGAAACTTACCTGATCCGTGCAGAAGCTTATATGCGACTCAACAATCTGGGCAATGCTGCAGCGGATATCAATGTGATCCGTACAAGGGCTAATGCTACACCAGTGCTGCCTGCCAATG
>Ga0163161_10000382_pt1 | contig 37233 bp, 25 predicted proteins | sample S45metaG_FD_129847 | JGI IMG/M metagenome (GOLD analysis project Ga0163161, IMG submission 129847) | Switchgrass rhizosphere microbial communities from Kellogg Biological Station, Michigan, USA - S4-5 metaG | ecosystem: Host-associated > Plants > Roots > Rhizosphere > Soil | place: USA... | reverse complement strand
TGATGATTCCACCCGTTCCTTGTGCATCATATTTTGCTGCAGGACTGGTTACCGCTTCGATACTTTTGATCTGATTAGCCGGGATTGAAGCCAGCGCATCAGCGAGACTGTTTCCAAATATGCTGGAAGGTTTTCCGTTGATGAGAAATCTCACATTCGGATTTCCCTGCAATTCTACATTTCCGTCTGCATCTACAGTGACTTGCGGCACTTTTCTCAAAACATCGATCGCGGCTCCACTTTGAGAGGTTATATCGTTGGCTACATTATAAATGATTTTGTCAACCTTATTTTCAACGATTGGTTTTTTACCATTGATAACAACTTCCTGAATGGTCTTAACTTTACTTTCTTTTAAAGAATCAAGAAGTTTTTTCTTGGATGTCCCTTGGTTTGCAGTTTGGGCATTAGCTGTAATCGTAAATAATAATATAAAAAGAATTGACAGTTGTTTCACTATGATTTATTAAGTGACAAAGATGAAACCCAATTCTGAATTAATTCTGAATAGACTGTTAGCAGAAAGCGATTTAATATTTATTTTTATCAACTCTCGAAAACAAAAAGATTAATACTCTATCAATCTTTTTGTTTCTAAATATTTATTTCGCTTTCATTTTTCCATTCTTAAATCTTACGCTTGCGGTCTGATAATAAGATATAGTTTGGGAAGCCATTTCGTGATTTTTCGTTTTTATTTCGGATAAGGACTGTTTTTCATTTCCTGAAACAGTAAACTGCTTTAATCTTTTGCGGTCGTCAATTTGAGTAAATACATTTCCTTTGAGCATTCCCAATGTTCTGTAATTTCCAATAAATGCCCTCTCATCCCCTATTTTTGTTTGATTGATATCTTTGCCGTACAGCGATGTCGTATAGTTCCAGCCCACATAACCGAATAAAGTTGGCATCAGATCGATCTGTGAAGTCAAACGCTCGATTCTTTGTGGCGGTTGCGGAAGATTGTAAATTATAGCAGGAATATGATGTTTGTCGAGGTTGATTTCCCATTTCCCGGCGCTGCTTGCACAATGATCCGCAACAATAACGAATACCGTATTTTTAAACCAGGGTTTTGTCTTGGCTTCTTCGATGAATTTTCCCAAAGCATAATCTGTATATTTAACAGCAGCATTTCTGTCACCTTGAGGAAGATCGATTTTTCCGGCTGGGAAAGTATATGGTTTGTGATTCGAAGTCGTCATCACAAATTGGAAAAAAGGCTTGTTTGCTTTGGCATTTTTATCTGCATATTTAATGGATTGACGGTAGAGATCCTCATCACAGATTCCCCACGCATTTTCGAATTTCACCTCGTTATCGGGAATGTTAAACCGTTGTGTTTTGATATCGTCAGATAAAGGATTTCCTCTATTTCTGTCCACAATATCAAATCCCTGTCCACCGAAAAAATTATTCATATTATCAAAATAACCATCACCGCCATAAATAAAGTATGGCTGATAATTCTTTGCTCTCACAATCGTTGAAACAGAGAATAGATTCTGATTATTCGGTCTTCTGACAATACTGTTTCCAGGGGTTGGAGGTACAGAAAGCGTCAAAGCTTCCATTCCCCTTACAGTTCTAGTACCGGTTGCATAAAGATTGGTGAAGAAAATACTTTCGTTGGTGAGACTGTCATAATTTGGCGTGATATTATCCTTATTGCCAAACGCTTTCAAAAATTCACCGCTGAAGCTTTCGATCGTAATGAGAATGATATTTGGTTTCCGTTCCTGATTTCCTTCTGTGAACCTGGAGATATCATCATATTTCAGGCTCGTATATTTTTGATTTTCTTGTAACAGATTTCTTTTCACTATCGAATATGTTTCTTTTTCGGGAAGTTTTGGATAGAATGTTTCATAGTCGAGTTCATTTGACTTGAAGGCCGTGATAAAAGAAAAAGCACCATTTTTTCCCAGTTCAATAACGACAAGATTATCAGTAAAGTCTGCCTGCTTGTTTTTCATTACCAATCCTAAAATTACTGCTATGGCTAAAACCGGAGCAGCATAAAAGAAACGATTACGGATGGAATTTTTATCAGAAAAAGTATTTTTGAAAAGATTTAATTTTTTAAATAAGAAAAATGTACCAACAATCAATCCCACCAAAACAAATCCGATTACAGGCAAAGGATAAGACTGGTTGATGTTTTCGACAACCTCATAAGTATAAATCAAATAATCTACTGCAATAAAATTAAATCTCACGCCGAACTCATCCCAGAAAGGAATTTCTGCTAAAAGGCTGAAATAAATGATGATAAAAATTAAACTCAGATAAAAATAAGTAAAGCATTTATCGAACAAAGAACCAATCCATTTTTTCGGGAATAACAAAAGGTAAACGGCATACAAAGCCAAAAACAACGAACCTATTGTAAGATCGAAGGCAAATCCTGTAAAAAAAGCCCTCAGGATATGCATAAGGTTGAGATCCAAATCTTTTACAGACCAGAGCAGCAATATGATTCTTACTACAAACGATAAAAAAATATATAAACTTAAAACACCGAATAGTGTTGAAAATCTGCCACCGAATAATTTTTTCATAGGTAAGGGTAATATATAATATTGAGTAACATCAAAACTGAGATCACGGCAAATGTCATCGCTCCGGAAGCTATGTCCTTAACAAAACCTATTTTTTTGTGATAATCCGGATGAACGAAATCACAGAGTTTTTCGACTGCTGTATTCAGGCTTTCCGCTGTGAGAATGAGCCCAAATCCCAAAATCTGGAACATCCATTCAAATTTTGTTATTTGAAAATAGAAACCTAGAGCAATGAAAACAATACCTATGAAAAACTGTGTCATTATCGAATGTTCTGTTTTCAGCAATAGATAGGCGCCTTTAAATGTATATTTAAGGCTTTTAGCCCTTCCTTTCAAAAAACTATCATTAATATTTTTCATTCTATAAAAATGTAATTTTATGTTAACTTATTGTTAAAAATGAGTTTCTGTAAATATATAAAGAATTGCATCCACAGAAATTAAATTATGCAGCAAAGCTAGAAGTGGATTTTGAATAAATTTTGAATTCTAAAATTTGACGAAAAAAATGTGCAGTTTATTTTCAAACTTATAATGAACCCGCCATTGGTGAAATCTACATATCTCACTAATGATTGCTAATCCCAAACCACTTCCACTATTGTCGGTCGATAGCTTCGAAAACCTTTTGAAAAGTAGATCCTTATTTAGTTCATTCGTTCCGGAATTGGAAACTTCAAAAAATGAATCTGTTAATTTGACGTAGATCGACCCGTCACGTGAGGTATGACGGATTGCATTTAAAATAAGATTATTGATGAGAACTTCTGTTAAGCCGAAATTTCCGTTAGCTTTGACATCTGAAGAAATGTTTTCAAAAACGGAAATATTCTTTTGTTCAAAGTGTTCACTGAAAACATCCATACTTTGATGCAGAATCTCATCAAATTGAATACTCTCAGAATTATCGAATTGGCTGTTATCTATTTTAGCAAGTAGTAAAAGGTTTTTATTGATCCTTGAACTTCTTGTCAATGCTTTCTTCATTTCCTCCGCAATATTATATTGTTTTTCTGTCAGATTTTCATCTTGTAGCAAAAGGTCAATTTTGTTTTTGAGAATAGCCAAAGGGGTCTGCAATTCGTGGGATGCATTTTCTGTAAACTCTTTTTGCGTTTTATAGACGGATACATTATGAGCAATCAGCCTTCTTAAAGATCCGTTCAGTTCTTCAAATTCAACAGTGTCTGTGCTTTCAAATTCAATGTTTGTCTGTGTATTGAGATTGAAATTCTTAAGTTTATCAAGTGTACCCCGAAATGGTCTCCAGATCGTTTTTGGACAATCTTCTGTTAAGTATAAACAATCCTGTCACAATTAAAATGAAAAAGAATAATGTAATGAGACCAATGATCATCACAGCACGTTCTGTTTCCTCAATATTGGTCTCTATAGTAAAAAGATACGGTTCATTTTTGATATAGATTACCTTTTGAAGACTTCTGTAACGTTCAATGGTGGTATCAGCAGAAAAAGGTTTGTATTTCTCTGTCGTAAAAATCGAGTCTTTCTTTAAATCGTTGGAAATTTTTTTTACAATATTGGTTCCAGGCTGGATGTGAGTCCACAAAGTTATACTCCGCTGTATTTCTTCTTTGGAAGTATTCATCTTATTGAATTCGTAACCTGTTTTTTCCGCAACGATTTCGTTATGCTCATCCAGTTCATTCTGCCATATAGCATCAACAACAAAGTAATACACTGGGATGCTGATCACCAGGATGATCATCAAAAAAACTAAAAACGGTCTGGTAGTCTTACTTAAAGTGGTTTCATGATCTATATATTTTCCCATTTATATCCTGTACCATACACTGTTTTTAAATAGTGGTCACATCCTGCTTCGTACAATTTTTTTTTTTTTTAAGATTTTTAACATGAGCGTAGACAAAATCGTGGTTATCTAACATATCGGCAAAATCACCGGAAAGATGGTTCATGAAGGATTGCCAGGCCATTACCGTCTGGAAGCATAATATCCAATAAAATACAGTCGTACTGGAAAGTTTCTATCTTCTCAATAGCCCCTTCAAATGTAGATGCCAATTCACAGATATAGTTTTCTCCTGAAAGGTATTCGGAGATACTTTTCGCCAACTCGGTTTCGTCTTCAATGATTAGGATTTTCATCTTGCTAATTTACATTTTGAATTTTGGAGAAATTTTGAAGAGAGTTAGACAATCAAAATATCTATTAGACTTTTGATATAAACGGGGAAAGAGAAATCGCATAGATGATCTCCGGATAAAAGAAAAAAGAATGGAGGTTGTAACACGCTGGAAAAAGTTGTCAAAAGAATACCTACTGGGATTCAAAACGTTGCAGATTCCGATCTTCATCAGTGAATTTCGGTTTACTGGAATTAAAAAAGTACGAGCTATCGATCTAGGCTAGATTTCTGATGACAAGAAACAAGCTCATCAATCTCACATAAGAAAAACTCATTTTCGTATTGCCGATAATATTTCGCAAATTTCCTCAAATTATAATTATTAGAGTTTTTGTTTAAAATATCACTAAATACAACATAGTTTTTAAGCTACTTATTTATAATCTCTTATTCAAAGTGGAAATACTATCACTATGTATAATAGGTTTTAAAATTCCAAAAAATGAAAAAAAGTCTTGATTTTGGAATTTCGCCAATAAAAACAAATATTTAAATTATTGAAAATCAACATTTTAAACATTAAGCATATCTATTGATTAGTGATCAATATCTAAAATATTATCAGATATGAGAAATTTATTTTTTTTATTTATTCTTTTTTTAGGGGTGAATAATCTTTACGCAACAGGAGAACCGTCAACTTACTTTCAAATTTATGTTCCTCCGAATAGTGATGCAGTACAAAGAAATGTCTGCTTGATAGTAACCGCCATATACGATGATACCGAGTTTGATATTATTGATGATGGTGCAGATGGAGATACGGATGACTCCAAGTCAGGGATCTTAAAAGCAGGACAGAGTTACGTGCTGTATATTAAAGACAATGGGATCAATGATGATGCCCGATATGCGTCCGGTGGTGTTTTGAAGTGGGACGGAGACTATTTTATTGTAAAATCCAATAAACTGGTTTATGCTTCCCAAAGCACCAATAGCGATTGGCAGCACGATTGGGTTCCCAGTGTAGATAAAAGTTCTATAGGACAGAAGTTTATTGTCTATGCTCCAATGATATCATCTTCTAACAGAGATATTAATGTATTTGCTTATCAAAATAATACGGTCATCGATTTTTATAAAATTTCTACCCAGCCAAAAACCAATACAGGATTTACCGATGTTAACGCAGAAAATCCGGTGAAGGTCTTTTCCAAAACGATAAATGTCGGCCAGGATTTAATTTATAGTTCTGCGGAAGGAAGGGATGCAATGATATCCGGAGAAACCTATATGCTGATTGCCAACAAACCTGTAACCATGCAGTATGGTGCCTTATTTGGTAATGAGCGGGACGGAGGCGGCTACGTGCCTACCTCCAATGGAAGTTCTTCCGGAGATCTGATGTACTTTGCCGTTCCCTACCAGTCGGGCGGTGAGCAGGAAATCAGGATTGTAAGCTGGAACGATGCCAACTCGGTAAATCTGGATCGTTATGTCAATGGAAACTGGGTAGCTGTAAAATCCTTTTCTCTAAACCGGTTGGCTGCGGGAGACTGGGTGGGAAAATCAAATGGAAATGTTTCTTATCCCACAGTTTTTAGAATTACCTGCTCAGCAGGAAAAAAAGTGTCTGTTTTTGAAGGAAACTGGTTTGAGACAGGTTCTCCCGGTACCTCCGATATGGCAACGATGGTCTCTTCCGAAAGCGGGACAACAGCAGGGAGAAACTTCCTAACGTATATTGCGCCTCCGGGAAATGAAGTCAATGTCACCAACCCGTTGACCGGTTCAAAATACAATGGCTCCTTTTCTCATCTGTATTTGTTTTCAAAGACAGGCGCTACAGTAACTGTAAAAGATGCTTTAACAAATGGAACAAAATTCAGCAAAACATTTACCATTGCACCTGAAAAGTATGCCGACTGCTCTATAAGTCTAACTGAATGGAAAGCATTTTATAACGGAACAGGAACACCTTCAGGATCGGAAAGACCGTACTTAATCGTTGAAAGCAATAATGATATTGCGGTGATGAACAGCAATTTCAATGATAACTGGATGTGTTATACGGGAAGCTCACTGGGACATTCTTTCACCCAGACAAGCAGTATAAGTGATGACACGCTTATCCCCACCGAACAGGCGACCGTAATCTCTCAAATCAAAACCAGCGGAGAAGTAACCACGCCCTCAGTTGAGGTTATCGTACAGGAAGGTCTGAAAGTGGTAGAATCCAAATTGATTAATCCCAATCAATCACAAACACAGGGCACTGTTACAGAACTCAATGACAAAACCACAGTAAAATATAATAATTTGCCGACCCTCCAACCCAATTCTACATATCAAGTTGAAACAAAAGTGGTGGCAACCGTGGGAGCCAATAACGGGGAATTGGTAGGGACCACTCTTAATGCGACCGTAGAAACCGTTATTACAGGAGAGGTGAATGGAGAGACGCAGCAATCTACCATAGCCAATTCAGTCTCTGTTCAGACCACCAATACCTCTAAGTTGATATTTTCCCGGTTGGAAAACCCACTTTTTGATTCATTTACAACCAACTCCTGGACGATCAGCTGGGTAGACATCAACAATGACGGATATGATGACCTCTATGTGACGGACATGGGAATTACAGCGCCTAATTTGATCTTTATGAATAATAAAACAGGAGGTCTTACAGCAGGACAGGTCTTACCTGAAGATGGTGTATCTATGAGCAGCACCTGGGCAGATGTGGACAATGATGGGGATGAAGATCTTCTGGTTCTCAATAACACAAGAAACCCAAATAAATTTTACAGAAATGATAACGGAACTTTGGTGGCAGACAATACCAAATCTTTCACACAGGATGTTTCTTATTATCATGGCGGTGCCTTTGCGGATTATGATAATGATAACAAAGCGGATGTATTTATGTGTAATTATTTCCCTACAAAATACAACGAACTGCACCGAAATAACAGCACGGGAAGTTTTGTAAAGGAAGCTACAGATGCTATTCCACTGGAAGCAAACTCTTCTCTTGGACCGACGTGGGCAGATTACGATCAGGATGGATTAATGGATCTGTTTGTGCCTAATGGTATTGGTAGTAAAAATTCTTTATTCCACAATGATGGGAACGGTACTTTTTCCAAGAAAAACAATATCATCAATCAGGAAGGGGGAAAATCCGTGGGAAGTTGCTGGGGAGATATTGATAATGACGGCGATCTGGATCTGTTTTTAACCAATTCCAATACAACTACCAATTTCCTATATAAAAATTTAGGAAACGGAAATTTTCAGAAAGTAACAAATTCTGTTGTCAATCAGGGAGGCAGCTCTCACGGATGCAGCTTTGCAGATATTGATAATGATGGCGATCTGGATTTATTTGTCACCAATGACAAAATCAGAAAGTTTCTTTATTTTAACGATGGAAACGGAAATTTTACTGAAAACAGAGATGAAGCTATTACCTACAACTTTGGGCTTTCTTTTGGACACGCCTGGAGCGATTATGATCACGACGGAGATTTAGACTTGGCAGTTGCGACGCATTCCAATCAGAAAAATCATATTTTCGTCAACAACGGAAATGCCAATAAATGGATAGAAATTAACCTGAAAGCCACAGAAAGTAATGGTTCTGCCATCGGAACAAAAATATTTGTTGAAACTGGCAGTAGAACGCAGATGAGAGAGGTGAACAGCCAAAGTGGTTTTGGAGGACAAAGCAGCTATACACAGCATTTTGGTTTAGGAAATGTCACAGCAATTAACAGCATTACCGTAAAATGGGCAAGCGGAATTATCCAGAAAATAAATAATGTTTCGATCAATCAAATCCTTGAAATCGTTGAACCTCAACAGATGAAAGTAAAAGGGATCGTTTATTTTGACAGCAACAATGACGGGGTGAAACAAGACTCTGAGCCAACTGTCTCAAGAGCTGCAATAAAAGTGGTGCCTACAAATGCTAAAGTATATTCCAGTGATGCGGGAACTTTCAGCTTTTATACCACTCAAAATAATGTAGAGTTACAGATCTTAGCAGAAAATGGACTGAATGCAGGGTCTAAATTATTTGACCTGACCAATTATCAGGCTTCAGATCAAATTTACATTCCTGCAACGTCTACCTGCAATGATACAGATTTGAAAATCAATATGGGAGGAACTGCCATTAGGAAAGGTTATACCAATAATCAATTTAAAATGGTGGTGAGCAACCAGTCTCGCAATGTGTCTGCTTCCAGTGTGCTGAATTTTGTAGTTCCTTCAACGGTGAGCATCTCGAGTCCTTCCTCTCCTATTACACAACAGGAAACTTTTGGAGTGAATGCTAAAAATTATACAAGATATTCTTGGAGTTTGGGAGCGTTGAATCCTTTCAACAACAAAGTGATCAGCTTTATGACGGGAACCGATGCATCGGTTTTGATTAATGATGAACTGGAATTCAAAGGTGAAATTGTAAATGCCTCCACCGATTGCAATTTGGAAGATAACTCTTTAATTCAAAAATACAATGTTTACGGCGCGATAGACCCCAACGATATTTTGGTTTATCCCAAAGGTTACGGAGAAGAAGGTTATATCCTACCCGATCAGTTACTTACTTACACGATCAGATTCGAAAATGTGGGGAATTTTGCCGCACAAAATGTATCGATTATTGACGCACTGCCGCAGGAAATCGATATGAATACCTTCAAAATAGTCTCTACAAGCCACGATAATATTTCGACAGAAATTGTTGACAATAAGGTTACTTTCAAATTGGAAAACGTATTCCTACCTCCTACTGAAACAGATTCTAAAGCATCTCAAGGATATGTATCGTTCTCTGTCCTTCCCAGAAAAGGCTTGGCTGAAGAAACAAAAATTATGAATAGTGCCGTGATTGCTTTTGATGATGAAAAGCCTATGAGGACCAACACGGTCACAAATACCATTCAGTCCAAAGAAAAAGAAGAAGAAATGACGGTTGTACAGCTGTATCCGAATCCGGTAAATGATGTCGCCTTCATAAGACTGGAACATCGAAAAGGGTCAGAGTATACAAGAAAACAGATAGTGAAAGCTGATGTTTTCGATCTTAATGGTGTCCGCGTTTTAGAGAAAAATTTCAGTCCGTCAGATGAAGTGAGAATTGATCTGCCACTGGAAATTAAAGGCTATTATCTGCTGAGAGTTACCGATTCGGAAAATAAGGCCTACACAAAAAAAATGCTGGTCAAATTTAAAAGATAATTCGGGATTCTTTCGTATTCCTCCCCCGATCGGACCAGAAAGGAACAGGAGTTGAAAATATAAACCTTCGAAAAAGTTAGACCAGAATAGTTTTAACCCTTCAATTAATATTACCAAACCATTCGAAATTTCGGATGGTTTTTTTATCTCTCAGGGAAATCATCAACGGTAGGATGATTGAAATTTATCCGAGTAGCAGTCATCAGAAATTCCCTTAATGGATCTATAGGGACAATCACAATATTTCATTAACCCAAAGCTATTTCCTTTAAAAAGACCCTTTCCTTTTTATTAGCCGAAATTTTTACAGACAGAATAAGGTGACTTGTACTGAAAAGGTTTATTTAACATTTCGTGGAAAGAGCACCGATTGATATAATATCTGGTACTATCGTGATTTAATGAATTATGCATTAAAAGGCTCTGAAATTTAAAAACATTCTAAAATAAAGCATTTTTGACACCTGATAAAATAAAATATTTCATTATATGAAGAAAAACTACTATTTTTAAGAATATTTTTTAACACACCACAATGACCAAAATATTCTTAGTAGACGATGATGTTTTTTTCGGGGAAATGTTAAAATACCATCTTCAGCTCAACCCTGATTATGAAGTTTTCTTATTTTCTACAGCCAAAGAATGTCTGGCACAGCTCTACAAAAATCCGGATATTATCTGCATCGACTTTGGTTTGCCGGATATTCAGGGCGATGAACTGTTCAGGCAGATCAAAAGCGCATATCCGGAATTGCCGATCATTGTGATCAGCGGCCAGGAGAATATTTCCGTTGCTATCGATTTTCTTAAGCAGGGCGCAAAGGATTATATCGTAAAGAATGAGCATACCAAAGAATTATTATGGAACGCCATCATCAGGCTCAATGAAAATATTACGCTAAGACAGGAAGTTGAAGACCTGAAAGGCGAGCTTGAAAAAAAATACAGCTTTGAGAAAACTATTGTCGGGCAGAGTGAATCTATTAAGACTATTTTTTCTAAGATCAATAAAGCCCTGAAATCCAATATCAATGTCTCCATCACAGGAGAAACCGGTACAGGAAAAGAAGTCGTTGCAAAAGCCATTCATTATAATTCTCCCAGAAAGAACAAACCTTTTGTAGCTGTGAATATGGCAGCGATTCCAAAAGAACTGGTGGAAAGCGAGTTTTTCGGTCACGAAAAAGGAGCATTTACCGGAGCTGCAGACAAATCCATAGGGAAATTTGAACAGGCAAACGGCGGAACCCTCTTCCTGGACGAAATTGCAGAACTGGACCTAAACCTTCAGAGTAAACTGCTCCGAGCTTTGCAGGAGAGAGAAATTACGCGTGTTGGCGGAAGTCAGAAGATAAAACTGGATGTAAGGCTCATCATTGCCACCCATAAAAATCTGGCAAATGAGGTCAAAAAAGAAAACTTTCGGGAAGATCTCTATTATCGGGTGGTCGGTCTTCCTATAGAGTTGCCCGCACTACGCGAAAGGGGTCAGGACACTTTAATTCTTGCCAAACATTTTATAGATCTGTTCGCAAAAGAAAATAAGATAAAACCTCTTACTTTATCTACTGATGCCAAAAAAAAGCTTCTCAAATACAGCTTTCCCGGTAATGTGAGAGAACTTAAGTCCGTTATTGACCTAGCCTGCGTACTGGCAGAAGAAAATGAGATCACCGCTGATGATGTCAGTTTTTACAGTCTCGAGAAGGAGTCTGAAGTCTTCCTTGATCAGCAAAAAACACTTAAGGAATACACAACAGAAATCATTCTTCATTTTCTAAAGAAAAATAACAATGATGTCATTAAAACTGCAAAGATTCTTGATATAGGCAAATCAACGATCTATAACCTGATGAACAATTCTGAAACCAAAAAACTAAAAAACTAAAAAAACAAATAATAACTATGAAAGTCGCCAAATTACTTTTTTCAGACGGAGAATGGATCTCTGAAAGAAATGATGAAAACCTTGACTATCATAAGGCTCAGTTGATCCTTGGATATGGTGCCAGGGAAATTGTTGAGAAGAGTGAATTCTTTTTGCTTTTAAAGGAGAAATTCCCCAATGCAGATATTGCGCTGTGTTCTTCTTCCGGAGAGATATTTTCAGACGAAGTACATGACAACACGGTTGCATTGACGGTCATTGGTTTTTCAAGATCACACATCAAAAGTACACAGATCGATATTGAAGATTTCCAAAACAGTTTTGAGGCAGGCAGCGCACTAATGCGAAACCTGGACAAAGAAAACCTGAAATGGGTGTTTGTCCTGTCTGACGGAAGCAAGGTCAATGGAAGTCATCTAGTAGAAGGAATCAACAAGATGCGTCCACCCAATGTATTGGTGTCAGGTGGATTGGCAGGAGACGGAGATCGGTTTGAAAAAACATCAGTAGGCCTCAACCAGACGCCGGAGCCCAATAAAATAGTTGCCATTGGCTTTTACGGTGACCATCTGGAGTTGTCCCACTCTTCCTGTGGAGGCTGGGAAAGTTTTGGATTGGAAAGAACCGTTACCAAATCATACAATAATATCCTTTATGAGATAGACCATAAAAATGCATTGGATCTTTACAAAAAATATCTTGGAAAATATGCCGAAGAACTGCCTGGCTCTGCCTTGCTCTTCCCTTTGTCAATGAGGTCTTCCGAAGACGACACTCACGTGGTAAGAACGATCCTGTCCATCAACGAAAAAAACAATATGATGATTTTCGCAGGTGATCTCCCGGAAGGTGGCAAGGTAAGATTTATGAAGGCCAATATGGACAGATTAACCGATGCTGCCAGTGCCGCCGCAAAAGAGTGTCTTGAAATAAACAGGAATCACAGCCCCAAAATGGCTGTCATCATAAGTTGTGTGGGAAGGAAACTGGTTCTGGGCGAGCGTATCAGCGAGGAGGTGGAAATGGTAAGGGACATCTTTGGTCCGCAAACCATAATCTCCGGTTTCTATTCCTATGGGGAGATCTCTCCCTTAAAACCGTTTGATGACTGTGCGCTTCACAACCAAACCATTACGATTACTACATTAAATGAAACAGAATAATTATGGAGCCCGAGTTTCACAATCTGCTCAACAGACAGATCAACAAACATCTTACAGAAGAGTGTAAGTCTCATCCGCAATTCAAAAATTTCATTCGCGCAGTCAATCAGTCTTATAAATCTTTTGAAAGGGATAAAGAACTGATGGATCATGCTTTTTCTGAAAGCGAGAAAGAATATAATCTTATCAATAAACAACTCAAAAATGAATATGAATTAAAAAAACAATCCATAGAAAATCTCTACAACAGTTTAGAAGTGCTGCAAGAAGATTTTAAAGATTGGATAATAAACGAAGACGAAGATGATTTATTATTTATTTCTAAATACCTAAATAAACAGCTAGAAAATACTAAAAAAGCTGAAAAAGAACTTACAACAACATTAGAGTTACTGAAAACACTTTTAGCCAATTTGCAGACGGGAGTTCTGTTTGAAGACGAAAACAGGAAAATCCTATTTACCAACCAGTTGTTTTGTGATATTTTCGACATTCCTGTATCGCCCGAGAGTATGATTGGAATGGATTGTACTAATTCGGCAGAGCAATCAAAAAATCTTTTTGTCGAATCAGAAAAATTTGTCACCCGTATCAATGAATTATTAGAAAAAAAAGAAATTTCAGGTAATGAATTATTAGAAACTGTAGATGAAAGATTTCTGGAGAGAGATTACATTCCAATTTTTATAAATGGCATTTACAAAGGACAGCTTTGGAAATATAATGACGTTACCCAAAGAATAAAGACTCAATCTTTATTAATGCAGAGTGAAGAGCGCAACAGGCTCATCATGAACTCCGCATTGAATGCGATAATTGTCATTAATTCCGCCGGAGAAATTACCTTCTGGAACCAGAGGGCGGAAATAATTTTTGGATGGAAAAGAGAAAAAGTATTCGGCAAAACTTTATCAGAAATTATCATTCCGGACAGACATAAAAAAGGTCATCAAAAAGGAATGGAAAACTTTTTGAAAACCGGTGAAGGCCCTGTTCTGAATAAGCTCATGGAACTTCCTGCAATGCACAAAATGGGTCATGAATTTCCGGTAGAAATTTCAATTATACCTGTGCAACAGAATAATGAACTCATTTTCTGTTCATTTATACAAGATATTTCTGAACGTAAGAAATCCGAAAATTATATCAAAAGCCAAGAAGAAAAATACCGTAACATCATCGCAAATATGAATCTGGGATTGTTAGAAGTTGACAACAACGAAACGATACGCTATGCCAATCAGAGCTTTTGTAATGTTTCCGGCTATGATGCAGATGAGTTAATCGGCAAAAATCCTACACTTTTATTTTTACAGGGTGACCACAATATTTCGTTTGTCAAAGAGCAAATCTAATTGCGCAAAAAAGGGGTTTCAAGTGTATACCAAATGCCTGTAAAAAACAAGAGAGGCGAAATAAGATGGTGGGCGATCAGCGGCGCACCCAATTATGATGACGACGGCAATCAGCTCGGTTCTATAGGAATCCATCTTGATATCACAGACCAGAAAAAACTCGAAGAAGACCTGATGCAGGAAAAGGCCAATGCTTTGGAAGCTTCCAAGGCAAAAGAAGTTTTTCTGGCCAATATGAGCCACGAGATCAGAACACCCCTAAATGCCATTATCGGTTTTTTGCGGGAGCTGAAAAGACTTGATCTTACCGACACTCAGAGACAGTTTGTAGACAACAGCTATAATGCCTCGGAGCATCTTCTTTCTATCATTAACAATATTCTGGACATTTCCAAAATAGAATCCGGAGAGATGACGCTCGACAACCACAGCTTCTCGCTTATCGAAAGTATTCAGAAAGTGATTACTATTCTCAGTCCCAAAGCCAAGCAGAAAAAGATAAAACTTGAGCCTCAATTCTCGGAAGATCTTTCTGAACTGAAAGGAGACTCCCTGAAAATTGAGCAGATCTTATTCAATATACTAGGCAATTCTCTGAAGTTTACGGAGAAAGGAAAAATAACCATAACGTGTAAAGTTCTCAAAGATTTTAAAAATCATCAACACATATCTATATGTATTACAGACACAGGAATCGGGATGAGTGAAGACTATATAAAGCATATTTTTAAAAAATTCAACCAGGAAGACGGCTCAGTCTCAAGAAAATACGGAGGCACCGGTCTCGGTATGGCAATTACAAAACAGCTGATTGGGCTTATGAAAGGCGAAATACAAATCAAAAGCGAAAAAAACGTCGGAACAGAAATCACGATGATCTTTAATTTCGATAAAGGCAAAGAAAATATCACTTCAAAAAATATCAAACAAACAGAGGATATTTCTGTCAAAGGAACCACTGTTCTTCTGGTAGAAGACAATGAGCTTAACCAGATGGTTGCTGAAAATTCGCTTACCTACTTTGGATGCCAGGTTACCAAAGCAGACAACGGAAGGATTGCACTGGAAATCCTCTCGCAGCAGGAATTTGATATTATACTAATGGATATTCAGATGCCTGAACTGGACGGAATAGAAACCACCAAAATCCTGAGGAATGAATTGGGACGTAAAATCCCTATCATTGCGCTCACTGCTAATGCTTTTAAAACTGAAATAGACAACTGTATTTCAGCAGGAATGAACGGCTACATCACCAAACCTTTCAATGAAGAAGATCTTCTCCAGATAATCTACAAATACACCAGAAGCGAAAAAATAACCAATACCAATTTATCCGATATAAGCGAAATATTATATGATCTTAAATATATTAAGGCACTAAGCCGTGGAGACGATGATTTCGTCAAAAAAATGATTTCCATTTTCATCCTTCAAACCGAAGAAACGGTTGCCCTGATCGATCAGGCGTTTGATAATAAAGATTATGCGGAGATTGCCCGGCTTGTTCATAAGATCAAGCCGGGCATTCAGGGCGTCGGAATTCATTCCTTATCTGAAAGCGTAAAAACACTGGAGATCAGTGCAAAGGAAATGACAGAAGAGCTTCCTGTCCTTTACAATAGCTTTATAGAAATAAGGAGAACTTTAGAAACAGCTGTTGAGCAAATGAAACGCGAGCTCGAATGAAGAATTTCCAAAATTCGGAATTAGTCTATAATTTGGAATATTTATTTAATATAAGGTATTATAAATCAACACTTTAAATTAAGGCATACTAATAGAGATATTGTTTCCAAATAAATAAAATGGAAATAAATAATCAAAATTTAAAATTCTTTATTGTAGACGACGATAGATTTTGTGCAACGGTATACGAGCAATATCTGAGAAACCAACATTACGAAGATATCACATCATTCAGTAATGGGGATGAGTGCCTTGATGCACTTCATCAAAAACCTGACATTATTTTTCTGGATCATAATATGGAAGAGCTGAACGGCTTTGAAGTGCTAAAAAAAATAAAGAGATACGATCCCAATATCTATGTAATTATGGTTTCTGCACAGGAAAATATAGAAACCGCAGTAAATGCATTGAAGTACGGAGCCTTCGATTATCTTGTAAAAGATGCTGATGTCTGTGAGAAAATGACGAAGACCATAGAGAAAATATTTAAGATCAAGGAAGAAATGTCACAGAATAAGCTGAAAAACTTCAGAAAATTCTTTTCAATTTTATTTTAAATGCTATGTTAAAAAAAATCATCCTATCATCCTTTTTTTTACTTCTACTGGTTTCCTGTAAGACGTACAACGTCCTGGAAGAAGAGCAGGTTTCCCGAAATATGCAGGATTTCAGCTACGATGCCAATTATGAATACAGAATCAGGAAAGATGATAAAATTACACTTTCCGTCTGGGGGCAGGATGATCTGAGTGTAGGTTCGGTGTACGGAATTTACAATTCTAACGAAGTCTATGGAAAATGGCTTTTGGTAGACAAGTCTGGCAATATCGAAATTCCAAGATTAGGAACAACGCCTGTTGTCGGAAAATCAGTTCCCGAATTAAAGGATGACATCAAAACAAAACTGAAAAAATGGCTCGTAAACCCGATTGTGGATGTAAAGGTCCTCAATAAAGAGATCGCTGTAATGGGGGAAGTGAGAAATCCTGCCGTGATCCAGGTGGACAAAGATCAGAATACTTTACTGGAACTGGTTTCGAAAGCAGGGGGATTTGAGATGTATGCCAATCTGAAATCGGTGAAAATTCTTAGACAGGAAGTAGAAAATGTACGAGTTACCAATATTGATCTTACCAAAATGAAAGATGTTCCCAACCAGAATATTGTCCTTCATCCGGGAGATTATGTGATTGTCCCATCTAAGAAAAGTAAAGATTTTGATAAGAGGATCTCTACCATCATTCCTTTTGCTACGGTAACTTCGGCTGCTGCAATTTTAATAGGATTATTATAAAAAACAGTTAAGATGAACAGTGAAAATGTAAGATTCCTGAAACCGTTCCTGAGAGGATTCCCTATCGTTATAATAACAATGGTAATTGCTGTTTTGGCAGCCAAAAAATATCTCAACTACGTAACGCCAATGTATGAAAGTACAGCCAAACTCAAGCTTGCAGATACACAGGAAGGTGTTCCCAGTGCCAATCTTTTTAAGGATTTTGACGTTTTTGCTTCTGCCAACAAAATCAGTACGGAGATCGAAGTGCTGAAATCCACCTCGCTCATCGAAAAAACTTTGCAAAAGCTGCCTTTTTCAACAGAAATTTACCGAAAAGGAAAAGTTCGCTCTGTAGAATTATTTGAAAACTCCCCTATAAAGGTGGAAGGTACGTTTACAGATGAAAAAAATAATGATAAAAAATTTAGTATTAACATTTATTCAAATTATCATTTTACCATCACTGCTGCCGGATCAGCAAAAGAAATAAAAGGGACTTTCGGAACTCCAGTGGACATTAAAGGCGGAAAAATCCTGATTTCTAAAAACGAAGACTATCTCAAATCCAGACCCACTGCTAAAATTATCGATCAGTACGACGTAGAATTCCTGAGCAGAGAGAAACTTCTGGATAAAGTGAATAAAAACCTTGACATTGTTTCAGTGGATAAGGACGTTCCCGTCATTAGGATCAATTACAAAAGTAACGTTCCGGAAAAAGCAAGTCTTCTGGTAAACACACTTGCAGAAACCTATATTCAGGATTATATTGAAAATAAATACCGGGCTGCCAACACAACGGTCGATTTCCTGAAAAATGAAATCGGACAGGCCAACAAAAAGCTTTCCAATGCAGAAAACCGAATCGAAAATTACCGGAACAAGGAAAACATCATCAACATCCCGCAGGAAACCGAGACCGATCTCAGAAAAATTTCCCAGCTGAAGATCCAGAAAAGTAACCTCAAGATGAATCTTGATGCGATTAAAAACCTCAACAGTTATATTTCTGAAGGAAAAGACAATTACCTCGATCTGGCAACCAATTTCGAAGCGTTCAACGACCTCCTATCCACCGAAATGGTAAAAAATATGAAGCAGCTGCAGGCAGAAAAGAAAGAACTTTTGCTGACCTACACCCCTGAACACGAAAAGGTAAAAATCATTGATTCCAAATTAAAAGATCTTACCGATTACCAAAGTGAAAGTATAAGAAACACTCAACGGAATCTTCAGATAAAATACAATGATATCGACCGTGACATTCAGGTAGCAGAACAGGCATTTGTCGGTCTCCCCGAAAAGGAAAAATTACTCAATATTATGAATCGTGAGTTTAATCTCTACGAAAAAAATTACAACTTCCTGAATGAAAAAAGGATTGATGCCGAAATCGCAAAGTCCGCAAAAATTTCTTTCCATAAAATCATTACGAGAGGTGAACTTCCTGCGCAGCCCGTTTCACCAATGCGTTCCATCATCATTATCGTTGCCGCAATTATGAGTATGATAGGCTCCATCATTTTGATCTACACCGTGCATTTTGCCAAAGCAAAAGTCAATGATGTGTATACCATTGAAAAAGACAGTGACATCCCGGTGGCCTTTACCACACCCTTTATCAAAAAGGAAGATCAAGTAATGCACCATTTTCTTGAAAATATTCTGGAAATGGAGCTTAAAGGCATTATTAAAAATAAAAATATAATTTGTGTTACATCTTATGACAGGGCGAAAGAACATCGCTTTCATTCAAAAAATATGATTGATGCGTTGCAGGCTCAATCCAGAAAAGTTTTGTTGGTAGATGTCGCAGGAAATTTGGAAAAATCGTTTGCCAACCAATATATCAACCTATCAGCGGAAGAAAACCTAAAACTTACAGCCGCAGAAATACATTCGCTAATCAATGAAAATATGACAGAAAATGACATCTGCATCATCAATAATCAAGCGATAAAACAGGGAAAATTACCTTTACTTTTCTTGAAACTCGCCGATCAGAATCTTTTTCTTCTGGATAGTAGAAAAACTGCCACCAAAAGTATAATGAAAGTTGAACTTCTGAAAGACGAATATCAATTGACCAATCTTTGGTTCATTCTAAACAAAGAAGATTATAACCCAAGTCTGATTACCACCATCAAAGGTTTTGTAAATAAAATAAAATCGTGAAAAAGCTGAAAGAAATATTACGCAAACCCTCTTCTCTGGTTTTTACCGACCAGCTGATTTTTAGCGGAAGTAATTTTCTGCTGACTTTTTTGCTGGCAAGAAAACTGAGTATTACAGATTTCGGATTATTCTCCTCAATACTTTTGATGACCTATCTTTTAGTAGGGATTTTCAATGCCCTTATCGTTCAGCCTTTTCAGATCTCTGTGGCCAAGGGATTTAGCAAAAGATCTTTAGGATTCGTTTTTCAGGCATCTTTGGCTGTGATTTTTATTTTTTCAGTGTTGCTGTTTGCAGTGAAATATCTACCGGTTTCTGCCACCATTTTTTTTAAAGCTAATTGGTCTGCGATCATCGTCTTTGTTTCTGCGTATTTATTTCAGGATTTTCTTAGAAAAATAATGCTTGCCATTGATGTTATAAAACTTGTTGTGTTTATCGACAGTATTTTCCTTTTGGCTTTTCCATTGATGATGTACCAGCAAAAGCTTACTTTAGAAAAAAGCTTACTTCTAGTAGGAATTATCAACATCATCTCATCCATTCCCGGAATTTTCTTCTGCCTGAGAAACGCAGAATTTAGTTTAAAAAATAAAGAACTTTTCTATTATCATCTCAGAGAAGGAAGATGGTTATTCAGTGCCTCAATTGTACAGTGGTTTTCGGGCAACTTCTTCACATTGGTTGCGGGAATTTATTTGGGAATCAATGCACTGGGAGCGCTGCGTCTGGTACAGTCTTTCTTTGGTGTTGTCAATGTAATTTTACAAACAGTTGAAAACTATTACCTTCCCAAAACCGCACAACTCTATTATCAAAACAAAAAAGAGGAGAAGAAAACCCTGCTTTTGAACTTATCTAAGGGAATGATGGCTTTAGGCATTCTTATTACCGCATTTTTTATCTTTTCGGAACCCTTGATCACAGTTCTTGGCGGTTCCAAATATCAGCAATACGGCTTTGTGATCAAACTTGTTGCTGTGCTGTACTTTGTGATCCTCTACAGCTATCCAACCCGAATTTCCATAAGAGTTCTTGAACAGAACAAAGCATTTTTTATCGGCTACTGCATTTCATTTTTCTTCTCGGTGTTAAGTTTTCATTTCTTGCTGAAGTATGGCGAACTGTACGGTGCTGTTGGTGGTCTAATGATCAATCAGATCGTTATGGTTGTGTACTGGAAGATTCTTCTCAATAAAAAACAGATTTCAGTATGGGCGTAATTCATTTAATTTTAGGCAAAGCCAACCCGGAAAAAATGAACGGCGTCAACAAAGTTGTTCATAATATTGCGACCAAACAGTCGGAAAATAATATTGATGTAGAAGTCTGGGGAATTTCTGAAGATACAGAGGTTAACTTTCCCGAAAGGTTATTTACCACAAAAATCTTTAAACGAAACAGCAACCCGTTTTCAATTCCCGAAGATCTGAAAAATGAAATTCTAAAAAGCGACAGGTCCACTGTTTTTCACTTTCACGGAGGCTGGATTCCTGTTTTTTCTTCTTTAGGCAGATTTCTTCACAAAAATCAAAGGGTTTATTTGGTGACACCTCACGGCGCTTACAATACGGTTGCAATGGCCAAGAGTAAACTGAGAAAGAAAATCTATTTTCATCTTTTTGAAAAACGATTCATCACCACTGCATCAAAAATCCATTGTATCGGTGAAAGTGAAGTTGAGGGATTGAAGACCATTTTTCCGAATAACAAAAGCGTTTTGATTCCTTACGGCTTTGAAACGCTGAAAGAAGTTGTTCAAATTAGTTCCGATAAGAAGCAAATCGTTTTTGGTTTTGTAGGTAGGCTCGATATTCATACAAAAGGGCTCGATCTTTTGGTGGACGGCTTCGCTTCATTCAGTAAAAGTCATCCCGATTCCAAATTTTGGATTATTGGTGACAGTGAAGAGAAAAAAGAACTTCAACGATTGATTGAAGCCCGAAAGGTCTCAGATAAAATCGAACTTTTAGGAAGCAAATTCGGGGAAGAAAAAAATGATTTAATAAAAAAAATGGATGTTTTTGTGCATCCTTCAAGAAATGAAGGTTTGCCTGTTTCTGTGATAGAAGCTGCCAATTGTGCTAAACCCTCAATCGTCACAAAAAATACAAACATCGGTTATCTCATCGAGCAGTACAATGCAGGCATCAATATTCCTTTTCCAGATGCAAAACTTTTAGAACAGGCTTTTAACGAGATCTATGACATCTGGAAAGACCAGGATCAGTATACAAAAATCTGTGACAATGCAGTGAAAATGGTAGAAGAAGCCTTTGACTGGAATGGAATTCTTCAGCAAATGAATACCCAACTATACACCTGACGCAATGGAAACATTACCATTTCAACATCAAAAATTTCTTAAAAAACTGAACAACCAGATGTTTATCATTCTGTTGCTGATGGTGGCGTGCTTCTTTACCTGGAGCGAGAACGTGGCGATTACAAGAGGAATCAAAGTGGTGGGAAGAATGGGCGTACTGATCTCCTCCATCCTTATTTATCAGAAGATCATCAATTACGGGAGTGTGAACTCTTTGGTTTATAAAAATATCTTTTCACCACTTTTATACATTGGTTATCTCGTATTAGGCTTTATTTCTTTTTCGTGGAGTACCAATCCCGGCTTTAGTGCATTGCAATGGTCTATGACATTTCAGAGTTTTGTTTTTGCCTATTTTTTTGTCAAAAGCTTAAAAATCCTGGACATTTATTTTGAAGGACATAACATTCGGCTGTATCACCTTTTAGGAAATACGGTTTTCGTGCTTCAACTTGTTTTTGTGATCGGAATGTGGGTAAATCCCGATGTTTTTTTCAGGCTGACGGATGGTGGTGAAGAAGCCAGATTAGGCGGAACGATGATGAACCCCAATGAACTCGGAATGTTAGCGGGTGTGGGATGCGCCTGTCTTATTTTCGATCTTTATCGTTTCAAAAACAAGGTATGGACCATTGTGAAAATTCTGGTCATTATGTATGCTCTTTATATGACAGGGTCAAGATCATCTCTAATAGGCGTTTTGTTAATCATTTTTTTCCATATTAATCAGACCAAACAAAAGACATTAAAATTTTCCATCATCGCTGTCGTTTGTGCTGTAGCACCTTTTGCGGTATATTCTGTGATCTTGAAAGGCGGCGATCAGGAAAGACTGGAAGAAGTAATGAGTCTCACCGGAAGGCTTCCTTTTTGGCAGGCCTTGATCACAGAAGGATTGCCTCGTGAACCGCTTTTGGGTTTTGGCTTTATGAGGATCGATTATAAGGAATTTTTCCAGAGTGCACATACCTATCCCGGAAAGATGACGCATAACACTTTTATGCAGGTTCTTATGAATCTTGGATTTATAGGCTTTACCATTGTTCTGTTTCAGATATTTTTTACCGTAAAATCAATTTTATCGGAGCAGAAAGAACTCAAGCTGATGCTTATTGGAATTCTAATTCCTGTTGTTATCAATTCTTTTACAGAATTTGGGATTTTCGGGGAAAGCAATTACGGAATTATGTTTTATCAGATCATTATCTTTTCTGTAGCATTCAGAAACAATAACCATCTTACAAGACTTCAAAAGATTGTTCTCCGAAAGAAGAGACCGGATATCTCTACCTGAAATCTTTCCATATAACAGTTTTTTTTCCATATTTTGGAAATAACTTCCATTCTATAGTATCTTAAAATACTGGCAATCAATTAATTGAATTTGTGGCAAATATTTTACAGTATTGTTGGTATAAAATCTTCGGTATGAAAACATTATTTAAAAATACAGGCTACAGATTGTTTACCCAACAACATGATGACAGAAAAAAAACTACGTTTTCTTACATCCTGAATCCCGACGGAAGCGTAAGATGGTTCTGGAATTCTAAGTCCGAAAAGCCTCTGTTTTTAAAATTCTACAACGCTGCAACTCCCAAAGCCAAAGTATTTTCCTACGTTATACGACTTGTTTTTGCACTCCGTCTTCAAAGATTGGTTTTTAAAAAAGAAACCGTGTACTACACAGAAGACGGGAACCCCCTTTTTAATATGGAAGGTGACTGGGCGATATTCACGGGAACGGTAGGTCCCAACAACAAAGCCGTTCTTTTTGCTGACGGTTTCTTCTATAAAATTACAGAAACCGAAACCGGAAAACAATTAATTGAAAATGAATATCGCCGCATAGAAATGATAAAGTCTAATGACGAAATCATTGTTCCTTCTGCGTCTCTCGTTACTAAAAATGTCTTGAAGTTATCTGATATTTCAGTTAACGGAATCAGAGCAAATGAGTTTACAGAATTTCATACTAAAGCTTTAAAAACATTATCTCAAAAAACACAACAAACTATGAGAGTGTCAGATTGGGAATATTTTCAGACATTGAAAAAAGATTTTCTTGAAATCAAAGATGAAAGAATACCAAAAAATCTGAAGAGAAAAATCAGGGAGATTCTTGAACATACTGATGAAGACCAAACTGTAGAGCTCAATTTTTCTCACGGTGACTTCACTTCCTGGAACTGTTATATAAACAATGAAAAACTGGCTGTCTATGACTGGGAATTGTCTTCGGGAAAAAGGCCAAAAGCTTTTGACTTTTTTCATTTTATCATTCAAAACGGAATTCTTATTCAGAAAAAAACCTGGAAAGAGATAGAGGAAGAAATCAAAGAAAAAAACAAAATAGCCTTTCAGCTAGAGGATGTGATACTTAAGAAATACCTTCAGTTTTATCTTCTTACCAACACATTGTCCTATCTGAAAATCTATGCGGAACAGAAAGAGTGGCACCTTCAGATCCATTGGCTATTGGAAACCTGGTCGCAGGCTTTCAATCTGATTGTATCAGACTTTAAAACAGAAAGACAACTTTTGATTATGGATATTTTCGACCGTCTTTCACGAAGTGAATATGCCGCATTGAAATTTCACAATGAAATGCCTGAAAAACTGGAACTCAATTCAGATATCGATATGATCTTACATTCACAGAAATCTGCACAATTGATAGATTTTGTAGTGAAACACCATCTTGTTAAAAAGGTCACAGTCATAAAAAGGTCATTTATGAAATCGGTGAGAATCCTAACTCTACAAAATGAAATTCTGAATCTTGACCTGATCTCACAACTGAAATGGAAATATCTTCAGATGATGAATACTTGCAAAATACTGAAAAACAGACATCAGAACAGTTTTGGAGTTTACCAGGTTTCGGAGGGAGATACCGCTCGTTTTATTGATTTGTTTTACAATCTTAACGGCGCGGCAATTCCGGAAAAATATCAGTCATTGGTTTCAAAACTATTGAATAAAGAAAAAATAACAAACAGAACAACAGAAATACAGGCTTTAAAAATGAAAAATTACAACAAAGGTTTTAAACTGATGAAAAATGTACTGTATTATGTCAAAGATTCCTTCTCAGCAAAAGGTTTTATCATTACTTTCAGCGGTGTTGACGGTGCCGGAAAATCGACGGTCATCTCTGAAGTTTCTGAACTGATTGAAAAACGCTACCGCAGACCTGTAAAAGTATTGAGACACAGGCCTTCCCTACTTCCCATTTTAAGCGTCTGGAAGAAAGGCAAGGAAAAAGCACACCAAGACACCATTGATTCTCTGCCGAGACAGGGTAACAATAAAAATTCTTTCTCTTCTCTTTTAAGATTCGGATATTATTATACAGATTACATTTTCGGGCAGTTTATCATTTATATGAAATATGTGTTGAGAGGAAAAATTGTATTGTACGACAGATATTATTTCGATTTTATCGCAGATGCCAAGAGAAGCAATATTCAGCTGCCGAAAGCGGTGACCGAATCAGGATACCATCTTTTGATGAAGCCAAAGTTTAATTTCTTCTTATACGCTGCTCCGGAAGAAATTCTCAGAAGGAAAAAGGAGCTTTCCTATCGTTCAATTTGTGATCTGACCAAAGAGTACAGCCAATTATTTTCCAAACTGGAAAAACAAAACCAAAATTCAAGATACCTGTCGATAGAAAACAATGATCTTGATAAGACCTTAGGTACGATAATGAACACTATAATTACAGAAAAATGAAAACAATCGTTGAAAAAATTATAAAACTCAGAAACCCTGATTTCTTCTTGGATGAAGCTTTGAATTCTGGAGCGCTTTTTCAATTGATCTGGGTTCAGTTCTGGAGTTTTTTCCGAGGGTTAAAATTGATTTTTTACTTCAAAAATCCAAAAGGAATGCTGTTGGGAAAACGGGTGGGCTTCTTTAATACGCCCAAAATGAAATGGGGAAAATTTCTAAGGCTGGGAAATGATGTGTATGTTTCTGCATTGGCAAAACAGGGAGTTGAGTTCGGAGATAACGTTTCAATTGGCGCTTTCAGCAGAATAATCGTTTCTACTTCTTTTAACAATATCGGAGAAAAAATTAAAATAGGAAATAATGTCGGGATCGGAGAATTTGCTTACCTCGGAGGTTCCGGCGGACTGGAGATCGGTGACGAATGCATCGTTGGGCAATACCTAAGCTGCCATCCGGAAAATCATAATTATGAAGATCCCGAAACTTCCATCAGACAGCAGGGCGTTAACCGAAAAGGAATTAGAATAGGAAAAAACTGCTGGATCGGCTCCAAAGTTACCATTCTTGATGGTGTAGAAATTGGCGACGGATGTATTTTGGCTGCCGGAAGTGTCATTACCAAATCTTTTCCTGAGAACAGCATTATCGGAGGTGTTCCCGCAAAACTTTTAAAAACAAGAATTAATGATTACCAAACAGACGATTTTAGCAACCTGCTACGCCGTAAATCCGTATAAGGGCTCGGAAGACGCAATGGGATGGAATTTTGTCTATCAGATTGCAAGATTCCGAAGAGTAATTGCTATTACACGAGAAAACAACAGACCAGATATCGAGAAATATATGTCGGAAAATCCTGACCCTGCTTATGAAAGCATCCAGTTTCTTTATTTCGATCTGCCGTATTGGATGCGCTTCTGGAAAAACGGAAGCCGTGGCGCGATGCTTTACTACTATCTTTGGCAAAAAGGAATTATTTCTTTCATCAAAAAACAAAAACTCAATGTTGATATTGTTCACAATGTTAATTTCCATAACGACTGGACGCCGAGTTTCCTGTGGAAGCTAAAAAAACCAATGGTTTGGGGACCTGTTGGCCATCATCCTTTGATTCCGAAGCAATATCTCAAAGATTATTCTAAAAAATACCTGATCAAAGACCGCATCACCTGGATGGTTAAAAATTTTTTCTGGAAGTTTTCATATTCACTTAATAAAACAGCCAAATGTTCAGATCATATCTGGTGTATGAACAGCGGAGTTCCTGAAAAACTGAATATTAAACAAAGTGAATATTCCATTTATCCGTCGGTAGCTTCGGAAGATTTTTATGGCAAAGATGACATTCTTCCCAAGTCTGATTTTACGGTCATCAGTGTCGGAAGATTTGTGCCTCTTAAAGGTTTTGATCTCACCATACGATCGTTTGCAAGGTTTATAGCGCTGCTATCTAACGAAGACCAAAAGAAATGCAAACTCATTCTGGTGGGAACCGGTGAGCAAAAAACATTTTATCAGTCGCTTATCCGGAGATACAGAATGCAGAACTTCATCGAAATCATCGAATGGATAGACCGCAGAGCGCTGATGAAATTATACGAAAAATCTTCGGTTTTTCTTTTTCCGTCGCACGAAGGAGCCGGAATGGTAGTTCCTGAAGCACTTTCGTTCGGACTTCCCGTTGTTTGCCTGAAAAATGAAGGTCCTGGAGAATTTATCAATCATAGATGTGGTTTTACGGTACCTCAGCAGGAATACAGCGAAACCGTGAACGGTCTGAGTAACGCCCTGTTCAGATTATTTTCAGAAAAAAATCTGTTTAAAGAAATGAGCACTGAAGCCAGAAATCACTATCTGGATAGATTTTCCTGGGAAAAAAGGGGTGAACATCTTAATCAAATTTATAACAAACTCTAAGATGAAAAGAATAGTTGCAGTGCATCTTTTAAACGACTACAGCGGAAGCCCAAAAGTTCTGATGCAGCTTTTGAAGGCGTGGACAAAAGAAGGTTTTAACACCCACCTTTTTACTTCCGGCGGAAGAAAAGGCTTTTTGTCTGATATTGGTGGGGTTACAGATCATTCTTTTTGGTATCGTTTTTCGCCCAACTCATTGGTCAGGACATTCAATTTTTTCCTGAGCCAGTTTTTGCTGATGATAAAGCTTCTCTTTTTTCTTAAAAAAAGTGATGTTGTTTATATTAATACCGTTTTGCCATTCGGTGCAGCCATTGCCGGAAGAATGAAAGGCTGCAAAATCATCTATCACATCCACGAAATATCGGTAAAACCTAAGTTTTTTAAAAATTTTCTTTTTGGAGTCGCAAAACTAACAGCCTTTAAAATGGTCTTTGTTTCAGAATTTCTTTTGAAACAGGAATCGCTCATCCAAAATAAGGTTTTGCTGTATAACGTTCTGGAAAGCGATTTTGCAGATAAAGCAGACCAATTCCAAAATCGGGAAAAATCAGAAAAAATTGTTTTGATGATCTGTTCGCTTAAGATTTATAAAGGTGTAAACGAGTTTTTTATACTAGCTAAAAAGAATCCGCAATATATCTTCAAACTGGTTGTCAATGCTTCTGAAAATGAAATCAAAAATTATTTTCAGGGAGAAGAAACTCCGGAAAATCTGAACATCTACCCTACACAAATCGATACGCATCCTTTCTATCAGGAAGCGAGCATCATACTGAATCTTTCTCATCCCGATCTCTGGGTGGAAACTTTTGGTCTCACGATTTTGGAAGGGATGCGCTATGGCCTGCCATCAATAGTTCCGCCGGTTGGTGGTGTAACTGAATTGATAGAAAATGGCGAGAACGGATTTCTGATTAATTCCAAAAATACGGATGAGTTATCTGAAAAACTAAATTTCATTCTGAAGAATCCTGCTGTCTACAGAGCTTTCAGCAACTCGTCTTACCAGAAAAGTCTTGAGTTTTCCGAAGACTATTTTGAAAAAGAAGCGGTGAAGATTGTTTCCAATTTATAAGTTGTTTTTCCATATTCTGGAAATTGGCACAGCATTATAAATTATTTAAAATATTGAAAATCAATATTTTAAATTAAATATTTTATTTTGGAATGTGAGTAGTAATAGGATACATAAATCCTTTAATTATGAAAAAAAAAGTAGCGATCATTGGAACAGTAGGTTTACCAGCCAAATACGGAGGTTTTGAAACCTTAACCGAACATCTTGTAGAAGAACTTTCCGATCAGTATGACTTCACCGTGTATTGTTCATCAAAAAAATACATTAAAGATGAAAGATTAGACCAATGGAACGGCGCAAAACTGAAGTATTTACCTTTAGATGCCAACGGAATACAAAGTATTCCCTACGATACCTTATCTATTGTTCACGCGTTGTTTAAAAGTGATGTTCTTTTAGTTTTGGGTGTTGCAGGAGCCTGGCTTTTACCATTCGTAAAATTATTCACCAATAAAAAAATAATCATTTCTATTGACGGTATCGAATGGAAAAGAGATAAATGGCCTTTAGCCGCAAAATTATATTTGTGGTGGGCAGAAAAACTGGCGGTAAGATTTTCTCATATAGATATTTCTGACAACGAATCTATTCAGGATTATACGTCATTGAGATATAAAACCATCAGCCGAGTGATAGAATACGGAGCCGATCATACGAAAGTGAATCTGTCTCCATCTTCCCAAAACATCGAAAAATATCCGTTCTTAACACAAAAATATGCTGTAAAGGTCTGCAGGATAGAACCGGAAAACCACGTTCATACTATTTTAAAGGTATTCTGTGAGCTTCCCGGTAGAAAACTGGTATTGGTAGGTAACTGGAACAACGGTCAATATGGAAAGGATTTGAAAGCGCAATATTCAAAATTTGAAAATATTCATCTCCTGGACCCTATTTACAATCAGGAGATGATCGATCTGATTAGAGGAAATGCTTCTCTTTATATTCACGGGCATTCTGCAGGCGGCACCAATCCTTCTTTGGTTGAAGCCATGTTTTTGGGTTTGCCCATTATCAGTAACGGTGTTTCTTACAATAGGACAACTACAGAGCACAAGGCTTTTTATTTCACCAATGAAAAAGAATTAAAAAACATCATTATTACACTGACCACTCAAGACCTTGAGAATTGTGCCAGTCAGATGAAAAAAATTGCAGAAAGAAGATATACCTGGAAAAAAATTGCCAAAAAATACAGCAATCTTATCGAAGAAACTTTTACTTCTAATAATAAAACTAAGGTATATCCGATGATTTCTGAACTAGACAGAAATATTTTGGAAAAGTATAATGTAGGCCATCTGAAAAATGTAAAACTTTTCAACGAATCCAATAAAATTGCTTAAAATTAAATGCTATGAAAAATTATATAGAATTATCAATATTCGGGATCCTTGCCTTTACTTTAGCAATGTGTACCATCCCCTTGATGAGAATTATTGCTCAAAAACTAAAATTGGTAGATGTTCCCAACGCAAGGAAAGTACATCAAACCGCAATTCCACTCATAGGAGGACTTGTTATCGGAATGATCGTTTTGCTACTGATGGGAATTTCAGGATACAATAGCTGGAAAGAGATTTTACCCATTATAGTGACCTCTTATGTTATGCTTTTTGTAGGAACTTTAGACGATAAAACAGATATTAAAGCCAAATATAAACTTGCAATACAACTCTGTGTAAGTGTTATTATTGCCACTTCGGGGATCAGAATCAGCTCTCTGTATGGTCTTTTCGGGATTTATGATATTAACTTGTATGTGCAGTATTTTCTAACCGTTTTAGTGATTACAGCAGCGGTGAATGCTTTCAATCTGATAGACGGGATCGATGGTTTGGCAGGAAGCATTGCAGGAATTGGTTTTGGAATGTTCTTTATTATCATGTTGATCGAAGGAAATTTTGGTTTGGCAAAAATCGGATTGCTTTTTATAGGTAGTATTGCTGCTTTTCTGAAATATAACCTTTCTGGCAAAAATAAAATATTTCTGGGGAACTCCGGTTCGCTGTTTTTAGGATATTTACTGATCTGCCTCGGAATTTACACTACCAAGTTCGACAGCACGACCTCACGCTTTCCTTACGGTATTTTCTTTATTCTGTTCGTATTTACTGTTCCTGTAATAGATTCTGCAAGAGTTTATACAGACCGCATTCTGAGAGGAAAATCGCCTTTTAAAGCAGATAAATCGCACATTCATCATCACCTTTTACAATTGGGATTGACTCACAAAAAAATTACTCTGACTTTCGTTTTGACTAATATTTTAACATTTGTCATTCAGTATTTCTTTTTTGAAAATTATTCTATCTATACTTCGCTTATCTCATTCTTTGCCTTCATTTTTATATTTAAAATCATTAAAACAATGAATCTTTTCATAACCTGGAAACGGCATATTAAAGAAATTGAAAATTTGTGAAAATTTTGCAAATCCGGTATATTATCAAATATAAAATAAAGCTGAGCCATATAAGCAATCCTAATTATTAGTAATGATTTTAAAGATATAAGACATTAAAAGTTTATAACCAAATTTAGATTTTATTTATGCAAAAGAAAAAAATTCAACTTTTCCGTTAACTACAAACATGATATTGTAAAAAAAGTTTAATATTTCAGTTCTGAAAATTGACAAATTCTTTCCAAATCTTCCACCAAATGTTTCGATATCTCTTCGGTTATGGGTACAAGACAAGCACAGCCATCCAAAGACTAACTATTCTAATGCTCATTATAATTAATTTTTAAAATTAAATTGCAATAGACAAAAACTAAAAGAAATTACTTGATAAAAATGAGTTTTGTAATTCTTTTTTAATTTGGCTCAAACGAACCAAATCATCTATAAAAGTGTTTGAAGATACGCTCGTCTAGGTCACAAGACCGACATTTGAAGTTTTTTCACTTCTTTGTCGGTTTTTTTGTTTCTTAAACCATTGTTATACTGATAAATACATTAGCAATTTGAATGAGAAAAAATTGTATTCGTGTCTAAATGGGCTAAATTCTTCAGAAAGTACGATAAAATTAATTGTCGAAAAGTTTACTTATCAGAATGATATTACATTAAATGTATTTTGAAGTTCTTTAACAGGCAAGTTATATTTTAAAAGATTATCCGATTTCTCAGGATGATAAGGAGCGAAATAAAGAAAATGCTTAGTGATTATACAACCTTAGTATCTCTACCAATTCTGGTATAGAACGTATTTTAAGCTTTTCAAACAATCTGTTTTTATATGTGCTAATCGTAGATGAGTGGAGATTCAATTGATTGGAAAGTTCTTTGAGAGGAATACCTTCTGCAAGCTTATTAGCAATTTGCAATTCGCGATCTGAGAGAGATTCAAGAGTTGTTTTTTTTGTTGGACCATTTAATGATTCTAAAAACATCGCCTCTTTTACATTGTCACTGATATATCGGCCTTTTGCGAGCATTGCCGTCAAAGCAGTTTCAATTACTGCAGCGGAGCTCTGCTTGCTAAGGTAACCACCGGCACCCATCTTTAAATAACGCATTGCGTACAATTCTTCATCTTGAGAAGAAAATATGAGAATCTTTAAATCAGGTTTGTGAATTTTTATGTAATCTATTGCCTCCTGAACTGTACCATTAGGCATATTAACATCCATGATAGCAAGATCCAATTCTTCTGTAAGAATTACTTTATACAAAGATTTATAATCCTCTACTTCTAAGATTACAGCTTCCGTATTGAGTCGTTTGATCGTTTGGATCAAACCCATCCGAACGATACCATGATCATCTGCTACAACAATACGAACATTTAATTTTAAAGAATTCATTCGTTAAAGTTAGGTAAAAAGAGGGAAACAGTAGTTCCTTTTTCAGAAGATAAGATGTCGATGTTTCCCTGCATCAAGAATATGAAATTTTTTACAATTTTCAAACTTAATCCTACACCTTTTTCTCCAGCCGTGCCCTGAAATACAGGATTGTCGTAGCTGTAGATGGTAGATAAGTACTTTTGATCGATTCCCGTTCCGAAATCAACCACAGAAAGTACGACCTGATCGTTTGTTATAACCTGCTGTAAATGAATTTCTTGACCAGGAAACGAATATTTTATCGCGTTATTGAAAATTTTATCTAAAACATATTGCAGCAATAGGCGATCGGTTGTAAGAAATGCATTTTGATCTCCTTTGAAAAAAAAATCAATGTTTTTTTCTTTTAATGTTTTAGCGTATTTCTCTTCTAAGAGGTGAAAGATATCCTTCAACATTATTTTCTCAGGTTTAATCTTAAAGCTGCCATATTGTGTCTTTAACCAGGCTGTACTGTCCTCAACGGTTTGCAGATTTTTCCGGGCATCGTTTTTCAAGTGTGGCAGCATTTTATGGAAATCTTCTTCACTGATAGTTTTTTGTTCCAGCGCTTCTATAATCCACAGAAAATTTCCGAACATTTCTTTTGAGTCATGAGACATTATTGAGATCAGTCCGTTTTTGAAATTGATTTCGTTTTCGAGCTTTTCTATTTTTATCTGTAGTTCCTTGATAAGATCATCCATCATGTAAGTATAATTATAAAAATTTTTACCTGAATATTTTTAAAAGCTAATTATTTCATTTACTCCTTATCTGCTTCTTTACCAAACCATTTCCGGATCATATCAGACAAAGTTTGTTTCAGCAAAGGTTTAGTTAGAAAGTCCGACATCCCGGCTTGCATACATTTTTCTTTTTCGCCCGGAAGACTACCTGCCGTTAACGCAATAATAGGAATTTCAATGTCTTTTTCTAAAGTTCTTATTTTTTTGGTTGCTTCAATGCCATTGAGCTGCGGCATTTGGATATCCATTAAAATAAGATCCGGACTATTTTTTTGGTAGTGTTCAACCGCTTCTACTCCATCTTTTGCCTCTATGATCAAAGCCTGCGGAAGAATATCCTTCAAATAGGTTTTAGTAAGCAGCAAATTAACAGCATTATCTTCAGCAATCAAAATTTTTGTTTCGTGGGTACTGACTTCAGTCTCCACATTCTTAATTTGTTCTAGTTTTTTCTTTTCAGAACTCTTCAAGGTAGACAAAATCTGGTACATCTGCTTCATGCGAATGGGCTTTACCAGTCGATTTTCTATTTCCAATTCATCGCATGCATTCTGTAAATTGGTATCATCGGAAGAACTATACAAAACAATATACGGCGCTGCATCGGTGGTAGCAGGAATCATATTTTTCATTTTCCTGATGGTTTCGATCCCATCCATAATGGGCATATGATAATCCATAATGATCACGTCGTATTCAGATTTATCCATGATCAAAAGCAATGCTTTTAAACCGCTATCGCATTCCGTTACGTCAATATTTTTACGTTCCAGCATCCTTTTCAGGATTTTCCGATTGTTTTCATTATCGTCGACGATCAGAACTTTTTTAATACCGCTTAAGCTTAGATCATATTCTTCTTCCTGAGTATCAAACTGTATATCAAAGAAAAAATCGCTACCCGTTCCTTGCTTACTTTCTACCTGTAAAACACTATCCAAAAGGGCTAAGATCTGGTTCGAAATGGTGAGTCCGAGACCAGTGCCACCATATCTTTTGGTAATACTGATGTCTGCCTGCGAAAATGCTTCGAAAATTTCAGATAGCTTTTCCTTGTTAATTCCAATACCCGTATCACGAACTCCAAACCGGATTCTTTTTTTTCCTTCTCCTAAATCATCTAAAACTCTAACATACAATACGATCTCCCCTTCTTCGGTAAATTTTAAAGCATTATTCAAAAGGTTGACGAAAATTTGTTTTAAGCGCATTGCATCAGTCCAGATGTATGTCGGGATGGCATCGTCAACGTCAATCAGCATTTCTAAACGCTTGTTATTATTGTGATACGAAACAATATTGAAAGCTTCTGAAGCCAGTTCCTCTATCTCTACTTTATCAAGGTTTAACTGAAGTTCTTGCTTCTCTAATTTTGAGAAATCCAAAATGTCATTAATTATGCTGTACAGAGAAACTCCTGATTGGTTAATAATATCTAAATACTGCTTCTGCGTTTCGTCGAGGTCGGTTTCCAAAAGGAGCTCGGTAAAACCGATGATCCCATTTAACGGGGTTCTGATCTCATGACTCATATTGGCTACGAACTCTGATTGCAGCCCATAAACTTTTTCTGCTATTTCCTGTTCTTTACTTATATACCATTTTGAAGCTTGGTAAATGATCTTATTAACAATTTCTTTCTCTGCTTTATCTAAATTTTTCTTATCCCTGTCAAATAAATTTAAATGAGCAAAAAGATTGTCTCCAAGATTCGGGATGGAATAACTTCTTTGAAATTTAAATTGATGACTCTTGAATTCATAAACTGAAGTCTCATCATCCAAATGAAAGTGAGGATTCTGAAGATAAATTTGATTAGGAGAAGCATCACTGGTAGCGATTACATAAACTCGACCTTCCGAGGTAATACTCATGGTGCAAAGCTCAGTGGTAGTCATCTTAGCAGCCGCATACACCAGGAAATCAAAAACATCGGTATATTTTTTTTCGAATGCTTTCAATTGATCAATATCATGCTGATCCAGAGAATGATTATTGCTGTTAAATTGGTTTATCATGAAGTGTCAGTAAAAAAATAATATTAGATTGCCGTAAAGCTGTAATAAACATTGATAGAGTAAGTACTATTTTCCTTCCCCACTAAACTTTGGGCATCCGCAGGGAGTACAGTATATCTTACGTTCAGTTGGCGGTCCAAGACTGGTGTTCCGTCAAATAGTATTTTTTGGGGAGTTTTGGATAAAGGTGCATTTACAGAACTTCCATCGATACCAATTTGCATTATGTTGGAATTGATATTGGTCTGAAGGCCGCCTTTTTTAAAATAATTTTCGTCTGATTTTACATACAGTTCAAAACTTTCGTTATTGGATAATGTAATTTGGTTGGGAATTATTTGCGTCTGTCCATTGGCGTAGAGAGCTGCTGTATTAAAATTAAAGTTTACATTTCGTCCGGAGCTGGGAATGGTGATCTCTGACCGGGGGAGCACCTTTAACTGGACAGCAGTATTTTGAAGACTGTTAATTGTATTATCTGTACTTCTGGCATTGAGGTTCAATTCAAATGTATAAGTTCCGGCCTCAAAAAAATAGTTCTTAAAATCATCCGCAGATACGTAGAGCTCTGGGATGAAGCTACTTCTGTTTCCTTCTACAACATTTAAATTACCAGCTGAAAAATTCTGATAATTGGCTGATAAAGCTTTGGTTGTGAGAGATGGTCCATTACTTCCCAATTTAATGTTGGCTATATTTCTGGTTCCAGGAACACCTTTAGAAGATGTGAATTGAACGGTATTGGCAGCAGCTTTCGCCCAAAAATTAAAATCAACCGTATGCGCAATTTCAGTATTTCCTAAATCCCATACCCGCGTGCTTGTACTGCGGTAGTCATTCAAAGAAGATACTTCGATATATTTTGTTAAAGAGGTTGTGACCCATCGTATAGATGGAGAAATGACTAAAATTGTTTTAAAATTACGTGGGGTGAAATCATTATAATTCTGGGTGATATCCATAGAGTAATTCCCTGCTCTGAAAGCATTGGCTGTAAATTGAGAAGCAGGAATTTTAAATGTAAAATTGATATTTCCACGGTTGAAGCCTCCCCCAAAACCGGTCGATGGCGGTTCAAACCATTTTACAGAACTTGTAGTGAAGAACTGATAACCTGGCAAAGAACCCGAAAATCCTACAGACGGCAATTGGCCTCCCATACTTTCTAACTGCCAAAGAAGAACAGAACCGGGTAGCGTAGATAATGAGGAAGAGTGAGTGAAACTTTGTCCGGATGTAGAAGTAAATGTGGGAGCTATCGGTCCAAATCCAAAAAAGGTATAATCCCAGTTTGTCCTATTGGCGTTTGTCATTAATCTTGTAGGCACTGAGGTAAATTCAACCCTGTTAAAAATATTATTTTCAGGGATCGAGAGGTACACGTCCTGCGCTTTCAAGACTTTTGGTCCGAAGCACAAGATAAAAATTCCTGCTAAAAAAAAACTCCTCATTTTCATACTTCTAAATTTAAAACTTTTTCACCTTAATGGTTGTGTCTTTCTTCTTATATTCAAAAATAACGGTTTCTGAATAACCATCTTTTGTCACCTGAATAGTTTGGATGGGTTTTGTATAACTGTATCTGTCATTTTCAATATAAAGATCGTATTTTCCATCTTTCAGGAAAAACTCAAACTCATTTTTCTGATTAACCACAGCGGTATAGATCACTCCATCTTTATCTTTTGCATACACAATTATACCCGTTACATCAGTTTCCAAAACATCGTAGGCTTGTTTGATCTCTGTTAATTTTCCACTTACCCTGATGTTTTTTACCAATCCCACTTTTCGGTTGATATTGCTATTCACCATCATTACAGGATCTATCATCAATCGGGTTCCCGCACTTTCGTTCACCTTCAGTGTGTAAATACCTTCAGGCACATTCTGAAAAATAACTTTTCCATTCTTATCCGTCATCGCAACATAATTATCCAGTTTTACGATTTCATTTGCGAATATCGGTTCGCCTGACTCCAGAAGTCCATTGAAATTTTTATCTTCAAAGAACTGGAATGTCACTTTATGATTTCCGAGCGCTGTGGCCGCGGTAAAATATTTTTTAATCCCTAATCTGAACTGGTA
>Ga0163161_10000381_pt1 | contig 37234 bp, 36 predicted proteins | sample S45metaG_FD_129847 | JGI IMG/M metagenome (GOLD analysis project Ga0163161, IMG submission 129847) | Switchgrass rhizosphere microbial communities from Kellogg Biological Station, Michigan, USA - S4-5 metaG | ecosystem: Host-associated > Plants > Roots > Rhizosphere > Soil | place: USA... | reverse complement strand
TTCAACCCGGTGGGCTCGTTCCCGGACAAGAAGAAGATCATCGACGGGCTCTCCAAGCTCAAGTTCCTGGTCACCATCGATCCGCTGCAGACCGAGACCAGCGAGTTCTGGCGCAACTTCGGCGAGTTCAACGACGTCAAGACCACCGACATCCAGACCACGGTGTTCCGCCTGCCATCGACCTGCTTCGCGGAGGAAGACGGCTCGCTCACCAACTCCAGCCGCTGGCTGCAGTGGCACTGGAAGGGCGCGGAGCCGCCGGGCGAGGCCAAGGGCGACATCGAGATCGTGGCGGGCATCTACAACCGCATCCGCCAGGCCTACATCAAGGACGGCGGTGCCTTCCCCGATCCGATCGTCAAGCTGACCTGGCCCTACAAGATTCCGCACTCGCCCTCGGCGCAAGAGCTGGCGATGGAATACAACGGCCGCGCGCTCACCGACCTGCTCGATCCGAAGGACCCGACCAAGCCGCCGCTGGCCAAGGCCGGCGAACAGATCTCGGGCTTCGGCCTCTTGCGCGACGACGGCTCGACCGCTTCGGGCTGCTGGATCTACGCCGGCGCCTGGACGCAGGCGGGCAACCAGATGGCGCGGCGCGACAACGCCGATCCGTACGGCATCGGCATGGTGCAGAACTGGGCATGGGCGTGGCCGGCGAACCGGCGCATCCTCTACAACGGCGCCTCGACCGACCCGGCCACCGGCAAGGCGTGGATTGCCAGGCGCAGCCTCGTCGCGTGGAACGGCAAGGCATGGGCCGGTGCCGACGTGCCCGACATCCGCCCCGATGCGAACCCGATGGAAGCCGAGGCGGTGCGCCCCTTCATCATGACGGCCGAAGGCGTGGCGCGACTCTTCGCGCCCACCGGCATGGCCGAGGGTCCGCTGCCCGAGCACTACGAGCCCTTCGAGTCGCCGCTGGTCAACAACCTGATGCACCCGAACAACCCGAAGGCGCGCGCCAATCCCGCGGCACGCATCTTCAAGGGCGACCTCGAGCGCTTGGGCGTGCCGAAGGACTTCCCGTACGTGGCGACCAGCTACCGGCTCACCGAGCACTTCCACTACTGGACGAAGAACGTGCGCACCTCGGCCATCATCCAGCCACAGCAGTTCGTCGAGATCGGCGAGGAGCTTGCGAAGGACAAGGGCATCGCCAACGGCGACATGGTGAAGGTGTGGAGCAAGCGCGGCCACATCAAGGCGGTGGCGCTGGTGACCAAGCGCATCGTCGGGCTGCAGGTCGATGGGCGCACGGTGCACACGGTGGGGCTGCCGAACCACTGGGGCTTCGTCGGCATCGCGAAGCCGGGGTACCTGGTGAACACGTTGACGCCGTTCGTGGGGGATGCGAACACGCAGACGCCTGAGTACAAGTCGTTCACTGTGAACATCGAAAAGGCCTGAGCGATGTCTTCTCTTCAAACCCTCGACATCGCCGCCCGCTCGGCCACGACCACGCCGTCGCCCGACATCCGCAGCCGCCCGCAGGTGCAGGAAGTGGCCAAGCTGATCGACGTGTCGACCTGCATCGGCTGCAAGGCCTGCCAGGTCGCGTGCATGCAGTGGAACGACCTGCGCGACGAGGTCGGCACCACGCACGGCACCTACGACAACCCGAACGACCTCACGCCCGCCTCGTGGACCGTGATGCGGTTCTCCGAAGTCGAGCCCGAGGCCGGCAAGCTCGAATGGCTGATCCGCAAGGACGGCTGCATGCACTGCGACGACCCCGGCTGCCTGAAGGCCTGCCCGGCGCCGGGCGCGATCGTCAAGTACAGCAACGGCATCGTCGACTTCATCAGCGAACATTGCGTGGGCTGCGGCAATTGCGTCACGGGCTGCCCGTTCGACGTGCCGCGCATCAGCAAGGCCGACAACAAGGCCTACAAGTGCTCGCTGTGCTCCGACCGCGTGGGCGTGGGCCTGGAGCCGGCCTGCGTGAAGGCCTGCCCCACCGGCGCGCTGCACTTCGGCACCAAGGAAGACATGCACGAGTACGCCTCGGAACGCATCGTCGACCTGAAGGACCGCGGCTTCGCGAACGCCGGCGTGTACGACCCGGCCGGCGTGGGCGGCACGCACGTCATGTACGTGCTGCAGCACGCCGACCGCCCGGGCCTCTATGCCAACCTGCCCAAGGACCCGCACATCAGCCCGCTGGTGTCGCTGTGGAAGGGCGTGGCCAAGCCGCTCGCGATGGTCGCGATGATCGGCGCTGTGGTCGGCAGCTTCTTCCACTACATGAAGACCGGCCCCATCGAGCCGAAGGACGAGCACCCGGATGCCGACGCAGATGGCAAGCCCGATGACGTGGTGGTGATCGAGGCGCCGCCGGCCACGACAACGGCAGCACCCCGCGCGACCGAAGCCCGAGGAGACACGCGATGACCCGCTACTACCTTCGCCGCTACCGCGACGCCACCCGCATGAACCACTGGTTCGTCGCGATCATGTTCTTCGCGGCCGCGCTCTCGGGCCTGGCCTTCTTTCACCCGAGCCTCTTCTTCCTGAGCACGCTCTTCGGCGGCGGCCAGTGGACGCGCATCCTGCACCCCTTCATGGGGCTTTTGATGGTGCTGGGCTTCGTGTTCCTGTTCGGCGCGATGTGGCGCGAGAACATCCTGGACCGCAGCGACGGCGAGTGGATCAAGAACGCGCCCAAGATGCTCAAGGGCGACAAGTCGGGCATGCCGCCGGTCGGCAAATACAACGCCGGGCAGAAGCTGGTGTTCTGGGCCTTCGGCATCAGCCTCTTGCTGCTGCTGGTGACGGGCTTCATGTTCTGGAGCCCGTGGTTCGTCGGCTTCTTCCCGATCCTGCTCCGGCGCATCGCGGTGGTGGTGCATGCGGTTTCGGCCGTGGTGCTGATCCTGTCTGTCATCACGCACATCTACGCCGCGATCTGGGTCAAGGGCACGCTGCGCGCGATGACGCGCGGCACTGTCACCGAGGGATGGGCCAAACTGAACCACCCTCTTTGGCATCGCAAAATGACGCGCGGTGAATAAATAGGCTCTCCCCCAGGCTTCGCGCACTTCGTGTCGCTTCTCCACCCCCCTTCCGGGGGCAACGCCAGCGGCCCGGCAAAGCCGGTTCCGCGGTGTTCCACGAACAAGCACTCCCTTCTGACGGCCATGGGTTTTTCATGCATCGACATTCGAATGAATCGCTGTAGAGTCGCCTGAATGAGCAGTTCCACCGGCACCCCACCGCCGATCCGGACCACACGCGTTCTCGATCCCGAGCAGATCGCCATGCAGGCCGGGCGGCAGATGCCGTTCCTGCGCCTGCCGGTGCGCGCCGCGGTGTTCTCCGACCGGCAGCTGCGGCTGCGCCAGCTCGCGGCCTCGCACCCGATGCGCGAGTACCTGATCTTCATTGCCGACCTCGCGCAGGCGCAGCACCAAGTGCTGCAAAACTATCCGCCTGTATCGCTCCCCGAATCCGAAGCGCTCGAAGCCGCCGCGAAGGTACTCAAGCCGCCGATGCCCGCCTTCGGCTGGACGCGCGATGCGGTCTGGCGGACAGAACTGCGCCGGCTGCTCGGCACATTTCGCACCCGTCTGCCCGAAGGCCCGGCACGCGACACGCTCGACCGCGTGGTGGCCGCCGACGACGCCTGGCTCGACCAGCAGGCCGACCTGCTCTCGCGCCGCATCATGTTCGGGCTCGACCTGGCCGCGGCGCCGCTGATCGCCTCGGGTCTCCAGGCCTACTGGACGCAGCTCGTGCTGCAGGTGGCCGATCGCAATGGCGAGAGCATTTTCGGCCGCACCGATCCCGGCAACGAATGCCCGTGCTGCGGCAGCGCGCCCACCGCGAGCATCACGCGCATCGGCGCCGACGAGGCGGGCTTTCGCTACCTGCACTGCTCGCTGTGCAGCACCGAGTGGCACTACGTGCGCATCAAGTGCACGCACTGCGAGAGCACCAAGGGCATCCACTTCGAATCGCTCACGCCCGAACCCGGCATCGAGCTGCCCGCCACCGGCGCACGCGAAGGCGCGGTGAAGGCCGAGTGCTGCGACAGCTGCGGCCACTACCTCAAGCAGATCGCGATGGAGCGGGACCCCGAGGTCGAACCCGTCGCCGACGATCTGGCGAGCGTCACGCTCGACCTGCTGGTCTCCGAAGCGGGTCATCAACGCAGCGGCCACAACCTGATGCTGCTGTTCGGCGACCCCGAAGAAATCCTCGACGACGGCGGAGGCGGCTGATGGCATCGCCCGAAGAGTCCGTGGTCCACGGCTCGACGGCAAGGCCCCAGGATCTGCCTTCTGTCGATCAACTGTTGCGCGCCGATGCGCCGCGTGCCCTCTTGGCCGAACACGGCCGCACCCTCGTTGTCGGTGAAGCACGTGCGCTGCTGGAAGGGCTTCGCGCGCGGGCCGTGGCCGGCACGCTCGCCATGTCGGAAGTGCAGACCGAAGCGCTCGGCGCTGCACTCGCCGCTCGTGTCCAGGACCGCCTCGCACCGCGCATGCGCGCCGTGCTGAACCTCACCGGCACCGTCATCCACACCAATCTCGGCCGCGCTCTGCTGGCCGATGCCGCATTGCAGCGCCTGCTTGCGGTGATGACCTCGCCCAACAACCTCGAATACGACCTGGCCACCGGCAGCCGCGGCGACCGCGATTCGCTGGTCGAGGAGCTGCTGTGCACCATCACCGGCGCCGAGGCCGCGACGGTGGTCAACAACAATGCGGCCGCTGTGCTGCTCACCATCGCGGCGCTCGCGCGCGATCGTGAAGTGATCGTCTCGCGCGGCGAGCTGGTCGAGATCGGCGGCGCCTTCCGCATGCCCGACGTGATGGCCAGCGCCGGCGCGCGCATGGTCGAAGTGGGCACCACCAACCGCACGCATCCGCAGGACTACGAACGCGCCATCAATGCACAGACTGCACTGGTGATGAAGGTGCATACCAGCAACTACGCGGTGCAGGGCTTCACCGCCGCGGTCGACGAAGCCACGCTCGCCGGCATCGCGCATGCGCGCGGCGTGCCGCTGGCCACGGATCTCGGGAGCGGCTCGCTGGTCGACCTCGCCCACTACGGCCTGCCGCGCGAGCCGCTGCCGCAGGAGATGCTCGCGGCCGGCTGCGACGTGGTCACCTTCTCCGGCGACAAGCTGCTGGGCGGCCCGCAGGCCGGTCTCGTCGTCGGCAGCAAGGAGGCCGTGGGCCGCATCCGCAAGTTTCCGATGAAGCGCGCGCTGCGCATGAGCAAGCTGCCGCTGGCCGCGCTCGAAGCCACGCTCTCGCTCTACCTGCGGCCCGAGCGGCTGGCGAAAGACCTGCCGACGCTGCGCCTGCTGACACGTCCCGCCGAAGCGATCCGCGAGATGGCCGAAGCGCTGCTGCCTGCCGTTCAGGCCGCCGTGTCGCCGCGCTTCACCGTCGAGGTAGTGCCGCTGCTGGGCCAAATCGGCTCGGGCTCGCTGCCGGTGGAGCGCCTGCCCTCAGCCGGCCTCGCGCTCGCACCGGCCGGCACCGCGAAAAAGGGCCTGGGCACGGCGCTCGACAAGCTGGCCACCGCACTACGCGGCCTGCCGCTTCCGGTGATCGGCCGCATCGCGGAAGACCGCCTCCTTCTCGACCTGCGCTGCCTCGAAGACAGCGCCCCCTTCACGGCCCAGTTCGACGAATTGCGCGAGCGGCTGGTGTAGTTCCCTTCCCTAACCTCAACCCTCAACCCCTCAGGAGAAAGCGATGAATCCCCTCGACGTGCTCGCCGGTATCGAAACGGAAACGCTGCAGCCATTGGCCCTGCGCACCGACAGCGAGGCTCGCTTTCCACGAGAGACGATCGAGGCGCTGGGCAAGGCAGGCCTGCTCGGGCTGGTCTCGGCCACGTCGGTCGGTGGCCAGGGCCTGGGCCTGAAGGAGGCCGCGCAGGTGGTCTCGCGCATCGCGCAGACCTGCCCTTCCACCGCGATGGTGGTGTGCATGCACTACTGCGCCACGGCCGTGCTGGAGCAGCAGGGTCCCGAGGCCGTGCGCAAGGCCATCGCCCAAGGCAAGCACTTGAGCACCCTCGCTTTTTCCGAAGCCGATTCGCGCAGTCACTTCTGGGCGCCCACCGGCACTGCGCGCGCGGATGGCGCGAACGTGGTGCTCGATGCGCGCAAGAACTGGGTCACCTCGGCCTTCGAGGCCGACAGCTATGTGTGGTCGAGCAAGCCGCTCGCGGCCGAAGGCGCGAGCACGCTGTGGCTGGTCGATGCGAAGGCCGATGGCCTCACCCAACCCGGCCGCTTCGACGGCCTGGGCCTGCGCGGCAATGCCTCCACGCCGATCACCGCGAAGGGCGTGCGCATCGGCGCCGACGCACGCCTGGGCGAAGACGGCAAGGGCTTCGACACGATGATGGGCGTGGTGCTGCCCTGGTTCTCTGTGCTTAGCGCGGCGTGCTCCGTGGGCCTCATGGAAGGCGCCTTGAGCCGCGCCATCGGCCATGTGAGCCAGACGAAGCACGTGCACCTCGATTCGTCGCTGGCCGACCTGCCCACCATCCGCGCCTATCTCGCACGCGCCCGCATCAAGACCGACATGGTGCAGACGCTGCTCGACGACACCGTGGCCGCCATCGGCGCGGGTCGCCCCGACACCATGCTGCGCGTGCTCGAGGTGAAAGCGGCTGCAGCGGAGACCGCGCTCGAAGTGACCGACATCGCCATGCGCGTGTGCGGCGGTGCGGCCTTCCGCAAGGAGGCGGGCATCGAGCGCCTGTTCCGCGATGCGCGCGCATCGAGCGTGATGGCGCCCACCTCCGACGTGCTCTACGACTTCATCGGCAAGGCCATCACCGGCCTGCCGTTGTTCTGAAAGACCATCCGATGTCCGAACCGACGTTGATCATGGGCGCGGTCGCCTACGCGCCCAAGGTCGTCACCATCTGGGAGGGCTTCAAGGCCTTCTTCGCGAAGAACGGCCTGCCGTTCGACTACGTGCTGTATTCGAACTACGAGCGCCAGGTCGAGGCGCAGTTCGACGGCACGCTGCACCTGGCGTGGAACTCGCCGCTGGCCTGGGTGCGCGCCGACCGCATCGCGCGCAGCCGCGGCCAGCAGGTGCAGGCGGTGGCGATGCGCGACACCGACTGCGACCTGCGCTCCGTCGTCGTCGTGCGCGCCGACAACCCGGTGCAAACATTGCAGGACCTGCGCGGCAAGACCGTCGGCATGGGTGCGCTCGATTCGCCGCAGGCCACGCTGATCCCGCTCGACCATCTGCGCACCGAAGGCCTTCTGAAACCGCGTGATTTCAAGCTGCGATATTTCGACGTGCTCGGCGGCAAGCACGGCGACCACATCGGCGGCGAGCGCGACGCGGCGCTGGCGCTGATGGCTGGCGAGATCGATGCCTGCTGCCTCATCGACGGCAACCACCTGGCCTTCGGCCTGGACGGCACGCTGCCTTCGGGCAGCACGCGCGTCATCGCGCGCACCGGTGCTTACGACCACTGCAACTTCACCACCAGCCCCGGCGCGCCCGCCGAGCTGATCGAGCGCTTCGTCGCGCTGCTGATGGCGATGCGCTGGGACGATGCGCAGGTGCGGCCGCTGCTCGAACTCGAAGGCCTGCGCGAATGGCGTGCGGGCCGCACCAGCGGCTACGCGCTGCTCGAACGCGCGGTGGACGACGAGAACTTCTACAGCCGCGATGGCGCCATCCTCAACCCCGACTATCGATATTGAGTCGCTGGGCCTGGACCAGGGCGCCCTGCTGCTCATTCGCCGCGCACTGGCCGAACGGCCGGTGGGGGGCGAGCTGCAGGTGCGCGGGCGCTCGCCGGATTGGGAGATGCATCTGGAAGCCTGGTGCCGCAGCCAGGGGCATCCGCTGCGCTTCGACACCGTGGAAGGGCGGCCGCAAGCCCGCATCACGCGCGGCCCGCATGCCGAGGGCCGGTGGCGCGATGCGCAGGCGACGGGCACCGCGCTAGGCGACATCAACGGTGCGCCCGCCGACGATGCAGAAGCCGGCTGGGGCCTGGCCGCGCGCGGTGCCACCGTCGAGGCGGGCAGTCCGAATTTCTTCTTCGCATTGCACCGTCGTCACGAGCTCTGGGCCGCGACGGCGGGCGAGCTCTACCGGCAGGCCGGGGCCGCGCAATGGGACCCGGCCACCGCCATCGAATGGGATGCAGATTTCGACCTGCCGCCCGCCATCGAAGCCGCCGTGGTGCAGGTGATGACGTTCCTCATCGAGAACGAGAACGCCGCGCTGCTGGTGCCAGCGCGGCACCTCGGGCAGATCCACCCGCACTTTCGCGAGGTGCTGCAACTGTTGGCGCTGCAGTGCGCCGACGAGGCGCGCCATGTCGAGGTGTTCACGCGGCGCGCCACGCTGCGCGGCCACGAGCCCGCGCTCTCGACAGCCGGCGGGCAGGCGTCGCTGCGCACGCTGTTCGACGCGCCGGATTTTTCGGTCGCCACCTTCCTGCTCGCCGTGCTGGGCGAGGGCAGCTTCGTGAACCTGCTGAACTTCCTGCAGGCGAACGCGCCCGATCCGGTGACGCGGCAGATCGCGCGACTCACCGCGCGCGACGAGGCGCGCCACGTGGCCTTCGGCATGGCGCACCTGGAATACCGGCTCTCGGTGCAGCCCGACTATCAATCGAAGTTGCGCAACGCGATCGAGGTGCGCTACGACGCGCTCGCCAGCACCGCGGGGCTCAACGAGGAAGTGTTCGATGCGCTCGTGCTGCTCGCTGCGGGCGAGCTCTCACCCGCCGCCATCGCGCGCGGCCACTCGGCCGTACAGCAACTGCAACGCGACATGGCGGCCGGTCGCCGTGCACGCCTCGCGCGACTGGGCTTCGACCGCGACGAGGCGGAGCGGCTCTCCGCGCTGCACACGCGGAACTTCATGTGATGAGGCCGGCACGATGATCATCGGCACCGCAGGCCACATCGACCACGGCAAGACCACGCTGGTGCGCGCACTCACCGGCGTCGACACCGACCGGCTGCCCGAAGAGAAGCGGCGCGGCATTTCCATCGAGCTGGGCTACGCGTACCTGCATTCGCCTGATGGCGTGTCGCTCGGCTTCGTCGATGTGCCGGGCCACGAGCGCCTGCTGCACACCATGCTGGCCGGCGCGACCGGCATCGACCATGCGCTGCTCGTGGTGGCGGCCGACGACGGCGTGATGCCGCAGACGCGCGAGCACCTGGCCGTGGTGGCGCTGCTCGGCGTGCGCGATGCCACGGTGGCGATCACCAAAGCCGACCGCGTCGACGCGGCCAGGATCGCGGAAGTGCGGGCAGAGGTCGAGTCGCTGCTGGCGCCTACGCCGCTCGCGGACGCGCCGATGCTCGCGGTGTCGGCGACCACCGGCGAAGGCATCGACGCATTGCGCACGCGGCTGCTCGAAGTCGCGCGCGAGGAACATGCACGCGAAGACGGCCTCGCCTTTCGCCTGGCCGTTGATCGCGCCTTCACGCTCGCGGGCGTTGGCACTGTCGTGACCGGCACGGTCTTCAGCGGCACGGTGCGAATCGGCGACGAATTGCAGCTTGTGCCCGGCGAGCGTTCAGTGCGCGTGCGCGGCATCCATGCGCAGAACCAGCAATCCGAATCGGCCCACGCAGGGCAGCGCTGCGCGCTCGCGCTGGCCGGTGTGACGAAGGACGAGGCACACCGCGGCGACTGGGTCTGCACGCCGGCCATCGCCCTGGCGACCGACCGCATCGACGTGCTGCTCACGCTGTGGCCCGACGAGGCCAAGGCAACGCGCTCGGGCGCGACAGTGCATGCGCACCTCGGCGCCAGCGACGTGATGGCTTCGATCGCGCTGCTCGACCGCGACACGCTCGCGCCCGGCGAGACGGCCGTGGCCCAGTTGGTGCTGTGCGAGAAGGTCGGCGCATGGCACGGCGACCGCGGCGTGCTGCGCGATGCCTCGGCCACGCGCACCGTGGCGGGCGTCCGCGTGCTCGACCCCTTCGCGCCAGTGCGCTACCGGCGCACGCCCGAGCGCCTGCGCATGCTGGCAGCATGGGCCATCGACGACCGGGCGGCTCGCGTTGCGGCGCTGCTGCACAACGCGCCGCTCGGTGTCGATGCCGCGCAGCTGGCGCGTGCGCTCTCGCTGGCTGAAGAGGCCGCGCTGCCGCTGCCCGGCGATTCGGTGCACATCGTGCACACGGCCATTGCACAAGAACACCTGACCGCACTTGAAACGCAGATCACCGAACGCCTCGCCGAATTTCATCGCACGGCACCCGATGAGGTCGGCCCCGACGCGCGCCGCCTCAAGCGCCTGGCCGGCCCGCGCACCGACGATGCGCTGTGGCGCCATGCGATCGATGCGCTGGTCGCGCGCGGCGCGCTGGTGCGCAGCGGCACCTGGCTGCACCTGCCCGACCACGCGGCGCGGCTCAACGAGGTGGAGCAGAAGCTCGCGCAGAAGCTGCTGCCTAAGCTGGCCGATGGAGGCTTCGATCCGCCCTGGGTGCGCGACCTCGCCAAGGACAGCGGCGCGAGCGAGGCGATGGTGCGGCAGACACTCGCAAGCCTCGCGCGGCGCGGCGAGACCTTCCAGGTGGTGAAGGACTTGTACTATCCGCTGGCGACCGTCGAGCGGCTGGCCCGGCTGGCGCGCGATTGCCTCGCGCAGCCCGAGGGTTTGCAGGCCGCGAGCTTTCGCGACGTGACCGGCCTGGGCCGCAAGCGGGCGATACAGCTGCTGGAATTCTTTGATCGTGTGGGCTATACGCGGCGCGTGAAAGACACGCACCTGCTGCGGCCCGATACGTCGCTGTTCGGGGCGAGCCCTTGAACAGTGTCCATGGGAGGGGATCGTCCCTGGTGGGGCGGCTGGGCTTCAAACCCAGTGGGTGGCGCCAGTCGCTGCCGGGAAGGTTCGACTCCTTCCCCCTTCCGCCGTTTTTGCCTTTGTCTTGCTCCTTCCCCCTTTGGGGGAAGGTTGGGATGGGGGCATGCGGCGCTCGCAAACCAGCCGCGCTCGATCGGTCGCCGCGTGCCCCCACCCCGGCCCTCCCCCAGAGGGGGAGGGAGAAAAACCCGGGGTCAGGGCACGACGCGCAGCGCGGACTTTCCCGCTTCAACACGGCCGATCACGGCCGCTTCCGAAAAACCTTCCTTGCGGAAGATCCCCAGCACCGCCTCGACCGCTTCAGGCGCGCAACTCACGAGCAGGCCCCCAGAAGTCTGCGGATCGCTGAGCAGGCTCTGCGCGGTGGGCGGCAAGCCCGCGGCCAGTTCCACGTCGGCACCGTAGCCCGCCCAGTTGCGGCCCGATGCGCCCGTCACGAAGCCTTCGGCAGCCATCGCGGCCACGTTGTCGAGCAACGGCACCTTCGACCATTCGACGACAGCGGTGAGCTTCGCGCCGCGCGCCAGTTCGAGGGTGTGGCCTGCGAGGCCGAAGCCCGTCACGTCGGTCAGCGCATGCACGCCGTCGAGCGCCGAGAGCGCGATGCCGGGCGTATTGAGCTTCGTCGTGTTGTCGATCAACTGGCGGTAACCAGCCTCGGACAACTGCTCCTTCTTGAGCGCCGCCGACAGCACGCCAACGCCCAGCGGCTTGCCCAGCACCAGCACGTCGCCGGCCTTCGCATCGGCATTGCGGCGCACGCGGTCCGGGTGCACCAGTCCCATCGCGACGAGGCCGTAGATGGGTTCGACCGAATCGATGGTATGGCCGCCCGCGATCGGGATGCCGGCTGCGCGGCACACGTCCTGCCCGCCGCGCACGATCTCGGCGATCACCTCCACCGGCAGCTGGTTGATCGGCATGGCCACGAGTGCCAGCGCCATGATCGGCCGCCCGCCCATCGCGTACACGTCGCTGATGGCATTGGTGGCCGCGATGCGCCCGAACTCGTAGGGGTCGTCCACGATGGGCATGAAGAAGTCGGTGGTGGCGATGAGCGCCTGCTGGTCGTTGAGCCTGTAGACTGCCGCGTCGTCGGCGGTCTCGATGCCCACCATGAGCTCGGGCGGGATCATTCCCCCCGCGTGGTTCTTCAAAATCTGCGACAGCACGCCGGGCGCGATCTTGCAGCCGCAGCCGCCGCCATGCGAGAAGCTGGTGAGCCGCAGCGGCGCCAGCGGGTTCAGGAGCTTGGAGGGTGCGGCATCGGTCATGGCGGCTATCGGGTCGGATGAGACAAGCCGCGATTATCGAAGCCCCGCCCGCGCTGCGCCCATCACCGTCGATACACCCCTTTTTTCATCACCCTCACAGGCCTCCCCCATGAACACGCTCTCCCGGATCGCGCTTGCGCTCACCGTCTCCCTCGCCAGCTTCGGCGCCCTTGCCCAGGGCGTGCTGCGCGTCTCGGCCATCCCCGACGAGGCGCCCACCGAACTGCAGCGCAAGTTCACCCCGCTGGGCGACTACCTCAAGAAGGAAACCGGCATGGACGTGCAGTTCACGCCCGTGACCGACTACGCCGCCGTGGTCGAAGGCCTGGCGACGAACAAGATCGACATGGCCTGGCTCGGCGGCTTCACCTTCGTGCAGGCGCGCATCCGCACCAACGGTGGTGCGGTGCCGATCGTGCAGCGCGCGGAAGACGAGGTGTTCACCAGCAAGTTCATCGTGCCCATCGACAGCCCCGCCAAGACGCTGGCCGACCTCAAGGGCAAGACCTTCGCGTTCGGCGCGCCCTCCTCCACCTCGGGCAGCCTGATGCCGCGCTACTTCCTGCTGCAGGCCGGCATCAACCCCGAGAAGGACTTCAAGACCGTCGCGTTCTCCGGCGCGCATGACGCCACCGTGGCCTTCGTGGCCGCCTCGCGCGCCGAAGCCGGCGTGCTCAATGCCTCGGTGTGGGACAAGCTGGTCGAGTCGAAGAACCCGAACGCCGCCAAGGTGCGCGTGCTCGCGACCACGCCGACCTACTACGACTACAACTGGACGGTGCGCCCGGGCATGGACCCGGCGCTGCAGAAGAAGCTGACGGATGCGTTCCTGAAGCTCGACCCGGCGAACCCGGCGCACAAGGAAATCATGGCGCTGCAGCGCGCGAGCAAATTCATTCCGACCAAGTCGTCGAACTACGATGGCATCGAGACGGCTGGCAAGTCGGCTGGCCTCATCAAGTAAGAAGAGAAGAGAGAACGCGCGGATGGGTTTTTCGCTCGACGCCGTGGGCGTGGTGCACCCCAACGGCCAGCGCGCGCTGGCCGGGGTGACGCTGGCCGCGCGCGATGGGGAGCGCATCGCCGTCATCGGCCCTTCGGGCGCGGGCAAGACGACGCTGCTGCGCGTGCTCGGCGCTGCGCTGCGGCCCGGTGAAGGCGAGGTGCAGGCGCTCGGTGCGCGGCCCTGGCAGTTGCCGGCCGGTGCGCTGAAAAAGCTGCGCGCACGCATCGGCACCGTGCACCAGGCACCGCCGATCGCACCGCGCCTGCGTGTGGTCACTGCCGTGCTCGCGGGCCGGCTCGGCGAATGGTCGGTGCTGCGTGCACTGGGCTCGCTCTTCCATCCTTCCGACATCGCGGGCGCGCATGAGGTGCTGTCGCGCCTCTCGCTCGAAGACCGCCTGTTCGACCGCTGCGACCGCCTCTCGGGCGGCCAACTCCAGCGCGTGGGCATCGCGCGCGTTCTGTACCAGCGACCGGCCCTGCTGCTGGCCGACGAGCCCGTCTCCGCGCTCGACCCGACGCTGGCCGACGCCGCCATCGGCCAGCTCGTCGCGCAGAGCGAAGCGACGGGCGCCACGCTGGTCGCCTCGCTGCATGCGGTGGACCTCGCGCTGCGCTGGTTTCCGCGTGTCGTCGGCATGCGCAACGGGCAGGTGATGTTCGACCTCCCGACCGCCGAGGTCACACCCGCGATGCTCGATGCGCTCTATGCGAGCGAAGGCGGCGTGGCAGTGCAGCGGGCGCCGCAGCCCGTCGCCGCCGAAGCCGCTTTCCAGCGCCCGGACTGCCCGTGACCGCCGCCGCCACTGCCACCGCGGTCACTCACCGCGATCCACAGGCGATGCGGCGGCTGGCCGGCTGGCTCGCCGCGCTCGTCATCGCCTGGCCGATGCTGGCGCTCTCGGAGTTCAAGCCGTGGGCGCTGTTCGGCAGCGGCAACCTCGCGGTGATCGGCGGCTTTCTTGCGGGCTTCTTTCCGCCTGATGGCTCGCCCGCCTTCTTGGCATTGCTCGCCAAGGCAACGCTTGAAACACTGGCCATGGCCACGGCCGGCACCGCGCTCGCGCTCTTGATCGGCGCACCGCTCGCGTTCGTGACGACGCGCGCCCTTTCCATCTCGCGCATCGGCCCGGGGCCGGGCCGCGTGCAGGCCGGCATCGTGCGGCAGGCGGCGCGCTGGCTGCTGATGGTGCTGCGCGCCATTCCCGAAATCGTCTGGGCGCTGCTCTTCGTGCGCGCGCTCGGACTCGGCCCAGCAGCCGGCGTGCTGGCGCTCGCCATCACCTACGGCGGCATGCTGGGCAAGGTCTACGCGGAGATCCTCGAATCGACCGACACGCGCCCCGCACGCGCGCTGCTCGAAAGCGGCAGCGGCCGGCTAGCGGCGCTCTGCTACGGCCTCTTTCCCCACACCGCGCAGGAGCTGGCCTCGTACACCGTGTACCGCTGGGAATGCGCGGTGCGCGCCTCGGTGGTGATGGGCTTCGTCGGCGCGGGCGGCCTCGGCCAATTGATGGACCAGTCGATGAAGATGCTCAACGGCGGCGAGGCCAGCAGCATCCTGCTCGTGTTCCTCGTGCTCGTGCTGCTGGCCGACATGCTGAGCAATGCGCTCCGGAGGCTCCTCGCATGAACCTGCCGCCGCGCCCTCGCCCGTGCCTGCGCTGCTGGTTCGCCGTGGGGCTGATCGCGCTGGCGGTCGTCGCCAGCTTCGTCTACCTCGGCATCGATTACCGCGCGCTGGGTTCGGCCGAGTCGCTCCGGCTCATGGGCAAGTTCATCGCCGAGTTCTTCCCGCCCGATGTGTCGCCGGACTTCCTCGCTAAGGTCGGCAATGGGGCGTTGCAGACGCTGGCGGTGTCGGCGCTGGGCACCGTGCTGGCCGCCATCGCGGGTGCCGTGCTCGCGTTGCCGGCCTCGGGCCGCGCCGGCTGGCTGCCGCGGCATGTCGCGCGCTTCGCCCTCAACTTCCTGCGCAGCGTGCCCGAGCTGGTCTGGGCAGCGCTGATGGTGCTGGCGGCAGGCATCGGCCCGTTCGCGGGCGCGCTGGCGCTGTCGCTGCACACCACCGGCGTGCTGGGTCGCCTTTTCGCCGAGGCGCTGGAGAACGCGCCGCGCGAACCTGAGCATGCGCTCACGCTCTCGGGCGCCGGCCCGGTCGCCGCCTTCAGCTACGCGAGCCTGCCAATCGTGCTGCCGCAGTGGGTGGCCTACACGCTCTATCGCTGGGAGATGAACATCCGCATGGCCGCGGTGCTCGGTTTCGTGGGCGGCGGCGGGCTGGGGCAGCTGCTGTACTTCCACCTGTCGATCTTCCAGCAGCAGCAGGCGATGACGGTGCTGATCGCGATGTTCGTGCTGGTGACGCTGGTGGACTTTGCGAGCGCTCGCTTGCGCAGAGGTTTGGGCCCTGCCTACGCCTGAAGCCCAAGGGCGACAATCGGGGCATGAGGTTCCTGCCATGAGTCACCGCCAGCCCGTGCGGGTCGGCGACCGCCACGCCTTCGACACGATCATCGACGCCCGCTCGCCGGCCGAGTTCGCGCTCGACCATATTCCCGGCGCCATCAACTGCCCAGTGCTCGACGACGAGGAGCGCCACATCGTCGGCACCGTCTACGTGCAGACCGGCGCCTTCGAGGCCCGGCGCATCGGCGGCGCGATGGTCGCGGCCAACATCGCCAAGCATCTGCGCGACACGCTGGCCGACCGGCCCGAGAAGTGGAAGCCGCTGGTCTATTGCTGGCGCGGCGGCATGCGCAGCGGCTCGATGGTGACGTGGCTCCGGCTCGTCGGCTGGGACGCACAGCAGCTCGCCGGCGGCTACAAGAGCTTTCGCCGCCACGTCATCACGCAGATCGATTCGCTGACCCCGCAACTCGACCTGCGCGTGATCTGCGGTGCCACCGGCAGCGCCAAGACGCGCGTGCTGCATGCGCTGGCCGAGCGCGGCGAGCAAACCCTCGACCTGGAAGATTTCGCGAGCCACAAGGGCTCGCTGCTCGGGTCGCTTCCTGGCGTGCCGCAGCCTTCGCAAAAGCATTTCGAGACGCGCATCGCCACGGTGCTCGAAGCCATTGACCTGAAGCGCCCGCTGTACGTCGAAGGCGAGAGCATCCGCATCGGCCGGCTCTCGCTGCCGCTGTCGCTCGTGGCGCAGATGCGTGCGGCGCCCTGCATCGAAGTGGCGGCCACGCCAGAGGCGCGGCTCGATTACCTTCTGCGCGACTACGCCTACCTCGGCGACGACCGCGACGCACTGGCCGACAAGCTGGGCGTGCTCAAGGAATTGCAGGGCAAGGAAACGGTGACGCGCTGGCAGCAATGGGCGCACGAGGCCAACCTGCCGAAGCTCTTCGCCGAGCTGATGGCGCTGCACTACGACCCGCACTACCAGAAGTCGCAGGAGCTGCACTTCAAGGCCTGGGAGCGCCGCCGCAGCGTGGCGACGACCGACCTGAGCGATCAGGGCATCGAGGCGGTGGCCGATGCGGTGCGCGCGTTCGAAGGCGGCGCCAGTCCGTCTGCATAGAGCACGCCGCGCGGCGCGCGGCACAGCCCCCAGAAACGCAGGCCGCTGAGTTCGGCCATGCGCACACCCATGGCGGTGGGCGCCGAGATCGTCGCCATCGCCGCGATTCCCAGGCGTCCGCACTTGCGCACCAGTTCGTGGCTGCCGCGGCTGGACATCAGCACGAAGCCCGGCTCTTCGAGGCGCCCCGCCCGCGCGAGCCGACCGAGCAATTTGTCGAGCGCGTTGTGGCGGCCCACGTCTTCCATCACGTCGGTGAGTTCGCCGTCCACCGTGGCCCAGCCCGCGGCATGGATGGCGCCGGCTTCGGCATTCAGCACCTGGCGCGCAGGCAGTGCGGCGAAGGCGCGCAGCACGGTTGCGAGGTCGATGCGTTCGATCCAGTCGCGCGGCGGAACGGGCTGCGGTGTGATGTCGAGCCCCGCGAAACTTTCGACACCGCACACGCCGCAGCCCGTGCGGCCCGCGAGGCTGCGGCGGCGGCCCTTCAGGCGTTCGAAGCTGCGGGTGGAAATGTCGAGCTGCACCTCGATGCCGGGCATGCCTTCGGGGAGGCCAGCCGAAATGGCATCGACGGTCTGCACCTCGATGTCGCGGCAATCGGCCGCGCTGTCGAGGATGCCTTCGCTGAGCGCGAAGCCGAGCGCGAAATCTTCCAGGTCGAGCGGCGTGGCCATCATCACCGCGTGCGAGACGCCGTTGAAGACCAGCGCGACCGGCACCTCGGCCGCCAGCGTGTCGTCGCGCAGTGCGCCTTCGGGGCCCATGCCGCGTTCGCCGAACACATGCACGGCGTGGCGTGAAAGCGATGGCGGGGTGTCTTCGGAATCGGCGAGGTCGGGCTGGGACATGGTGGCTCCGGGCGGGCCGGCCATTGTCCGCTCAGACGCCGTTTTCGTCAGCGGGAGGCAATGTTTGAACCTGCGCGCGGCCGGGGGCTTCGAGGTGCGCAACCCAGCGGTCGTCGTGCTGCTCCACGCGCACCCAGCCGGGGCCGCGCACGCCGCCGATGGCGGCATCGCCCATCAGCGTGAGGCGGCGCATCAGCACGCTCGCGCCTTGGCCCAGGCGCTTGCCCAGCCGCGGCAGCGAGACGCCGGTGCCCGCCGGCTCCTGCGCGAGCATGCGCAGGATGGCGACAGAGAGGCTGTCTTCGAGCAGTGCACTCATGCGGCCACCACTCCGCCTGCTTCGTCCTCCGACAGCTTCTGGATCGGCAATTCATGCGGCACCAGCACCACGGGAATGGACTTGGACGTCGGCGTCCCCGCGTTCTCCGCCACCGCCGACAGCGGCACCAGCGGATTGGTCTCGGGGTAGTAGGCCGCGATGTTGCCGCGCGGAATGTCGTAGGCCACCAGCTTGAAGCGGTCGGCGCGGCGTTCCTGGCCGTCGTTCCACACAGTCTGCAGATCGACCCAGTCGCCGTCCTTCATGCCCAGCGCGCGAATGTCCTCGGCGTGGATGAAGACCACGCGCCGCTGGCCGAAGACGCCGCGGTAGCGGTCGTCCATGCCGTAGATGGTGGTGTTGTACTGATCGTGCGAACGCGTCGTGAAGAGCGTGAAGACCTGCGTGTCGCGGATGCGTGCGCGCGCCCGGTGCGAGGGCGTGTCGCGCGGCACGGCATGCGTGAAGAACACGGCCTTCTCCGAAGCGGTGGCCCAGACGCGTTCGCTCGCGGTGTTGCGCAGGCGAAAGCCGCCGGGCTTGGCGACGCGGGTGTTGAAGTCCTTGAAGTCGTCGAACACCGCTTCGATCTTGTCGCGGATGCGTGCGTAGTCTTCGACGAGCCACAACCACGGCGTCTTGCTGCGCGCGCCGATGGTGGCTGCCGCGAGCCGCGCCACGATGGCCGGCTCCGACAACAGCAGGTCGGACGCGGGCGGGTTGATGCCCATCGAGATGTGCACCATGCTCATCGAGTCTTCCACCGTCACGCCCTGCGGGCCGTTGGCCTGCATGTCGATCTCGGTGCGGCCCAGGCACGGCAGGATCAGCGCCTCGCGCCCGTGCACGATGTGGCTGCGGTTGAGCTTGGTGGTCACGTGCACCGTGAGGTCGCACTGCTGCAGGCCCTTCCAGGTCTGGTAGGTGTCGGGCGTGGCGGCTGCGAAGTTGCCGCCGAGCGCGAAGAACACGCGGCCCTTGCCGTCGAGCATCGCCTGGATCGCCTCGACCGTATCGAGCCCGTTCTGGCGCGGCGGCTCGAAGCCGAACACCTGCTGCAGCCGGTCGAGCAGCGCCACCGGCGGCTTCTCCCAGATGCCCATGGTGCGGTCGCCCTGCACATTGCTGTGGCCGCGCACCGGGCAGGCGCCCGCGCCTTCGCGGCCCATGTGGCCGCACAACATGAGCCAGTTGACGATCATCTGGATCGTCGCCACCGAATGCTGGTGCTGCGTGATACCCATGCCCCAGCAGGCGATGACCTTCTTCGCACCGAGGTACACCTCGGCCGCGGCGCGCAGTTGTTCCTGCGAGAGACCCGATTCCTGCACCAGCACGTCCCACGATTCGGCGCGCAGGTCGTCGGCGAGCGATTCGAAGCCGGTGGTGTGCGTGGCGATGAAGGCGTGGTCGAGCACCGAGGCTTCGCCGCGCGCGACGAGCGCGTCTTCGCGCTCGATGACGTGCTTCATCATTCCCTTCACGGCAGCGAAGTCGCCTCCCACACGCAGCTGAAAGTAGTGCGTGCTGATGGGCGTCGAGCCCATGGTGGCCATTTCCAGCTTGTCCTGCGGATCGGCAAAGCGCTCCAGCCCGCGCTCGCGCAGCGGGTTGAAACTCACGATGCGCGCGCCGCGCTTGGAGGCCGCGCGCAGCTCGCCGAGCATGCGCGGATGGTTCGTGCCGGGGTTCTGGCCGAAGATGAAGATGGCGTCGGCCTTCTCGAAATCTTCGAGCGTGACCGTGCCCTTGCCCACGCCGATCTGCGGACGCATGCCGCTGCCGCTGGGCTCATGGCACATGTTCGAGCAGTCGGGGAAATTGTTGGTGCCGTACTCGCGCACGAAGAGCTGGTACAGGAAGGCGGCCTCGTTGCTCGCGCGGCCCGAGGTGTAGAAGATGGCCTGGTTCGGATCGGGCAGCGCGTTGAGGTGGCGCGCGATCAATGCGAAGGCATCGTCCCAATCGATGGGCACATACTTGTCGCTCACCGCATCGTAGGCCATCGGGTGCGTGAGCCGCCCTTGGTCTTCAAGCCAGAAATCGCTCTGCTCTGCCAGTTGCGCCACGGTGTGCTTGGCAAAGAGTTCGGGGCCGGCGCGGCGCGCGGTCGCTTCGGCGGCCACGGCCTTCACGCCGTTCTCGCAGAACTCGAAAGTCGAAGCGTGGTTGCGGTCAGGCCAGGCGCAGCCGGGGCAATCGAAGCCGTCGGGCTGGTTGGCCGAGAGCAGCGTCTTCGCGCCCTTCAACGGAATGTCCTGCCGCAGCAGCGCGTTCGTCACGCTGCGAAGTGCGCCCCAGCCGCCCGCCGGGCCCTTGTAAAACTCGATCTTCTGCTCACTGCTCATGGCAGCGAGTGTTCGCCGCGAGCCCGGAGAGCGTCAAATTGAATCGGGACATGCGGCGATTCAAAAAGGAAATGAAGCAGCCTCAGCGCCCTGGCACGTCCTGCGTCAGCAGCCCACGCAGCTTGCTGCGCAGCGGCGTCTCTTCGACCGCCGGCACACCGGCCACTTCGCGCAGCGCGATGTCGCGGCTCTCGGCGGTGTGCAGGTCGATCTCGCGCACCACCTGGCCGTCCTTGTAGACGAAGGCCACGTCGGCGAGCGCGAGCACGTCCTCGATGTCGTGCGTGATCATCAGCACCGGAATGCCCCACTGGCGGCGCACCTGCGCGAGTTCGTTGCGCAGTTCGGCGTGCAGCATCGGGTTGAGTGCGGCGAACGGCTCGTCGAGCAGCAGCACCTGCGGCTGGCAGGCCAGCGCGCGCGCGAGCGCCACGCGCTGTTGCTGGCCGCCGGAGAGCTTTTGCGGACGGCTGTCGGCCAGCGCGGCGAGGCCGAAGCCTTCGAGCAGCGCCTGCACCGTCTCCGCCTCCTTCGGCGGCAGCCGGCGGCGGTGCCATGAGGTGAGACCGAACGACACGTTCTCGCGCACCGTGAGGTGCGGGAACAGCGCGTAGTTCTGGAACAGGTAGCCGATGCGCCGCTCGGGCGCCGGCACGTCGATGCGCTGCGCCGAGTCATACAGCGTGCGACCGTCGAGCCGCACATGGCCCGACGAAGGATGCAGCAGCCCCGCAATGGCCTGCAGCGTGAGCGACTTGCCCGCACCCGACGGGCCATAGAGCGCGGCGAAGGGAACGTCGGTCTGAAAGCGTGCGGCCAGGTCGAAGCGGCGCGCCCCGTCCTTCACCGTGAGCTTCAGATCGACGTCGATCATGGCTTGCCGAATCCGTAGCGGGTGAGCACTTCCTGCGCGGCGTCGGTCGCGAGGAAGTTGAGGAAATCGCCGGCCAGCGCCTTCTGCTTGCTCTCGGCGACCACTGCGATCGGGTAGGTCACGGGGCTGCTGCCCGAGGGCGAGAGCACGATCCTGACCTTGTCGCTCGCCACCGCCGCATCGGTGCGATAGACAAAACCGCCTTCGACCTCGCCGCGGCTCACGTAGTCGAGCACCTGGCGCACGCTGTCGGCCTGCACGAACTTCGGCTCGAGCGCGGTCCAGAGATTGGCGCTGTCCAGCACCTGCTTGGTGTAGCGGCCGACCGGCACGGTGGCGGTCTTGCCGACGGCGATCTTCTTCACGCTGGCGCCGGCGAGGTCCTGCAGCGACTTGACGCCCACGCCGTCTTTGGCGGGCTCGATCAGCACCAGGCTGTTGCTCACGAAGTTCTTGCGGGTGGCGGTGTCGATGAGCTTCTGCTCGGCGCCACGGTTCATGGTTTCCTGGTCGGCACTCGCGAACACATCCACCGGCGCGCCCTGCCCGATCTGCTGCAGCAGCACGCCGGAGGCGGCGAAGTTGAAGCGCACCGTGGCGCCGGGCTTGGCGGCCTCGAATTTGGGGCCGATTTCTTTGAACGCATCGGTCAGGCTCGCGGCCGCGGACACGGTGATCTGCTGCGCGGCGGCGGCCAGCGGCAGGGCCAGCGCGAGAACGATGGGCAAGAAACGGAACGGACGCATGGGCAACTCCTGGGAATGACGGAAGAGCGAAATCAGCGAAGCGAAAAAAACCGGTTAGACAGCACGAGCACGACGATCGACAGCACCGAGGTCACGATCACCAGCAGCAGCGCGAGGTCGTCATGCCCCGCCTGCACCGCGTCGTAGATGGCCATCGAGAGCGTCTGGGTCTGTTTGGGAATCGAGCCCGCCACCATCAGCGAAGCGCCGAACTCGCCCATGGCCCGCGCGAACGCGAGCAGCGTGCCGGCCAGGATGCCGGGCCAGGCGAGCGGCAACGTCACGCGCAGGAACACCGAGAACGGCGACTGGCGCAGCGTGCTGGCCGCGGCTTCGAGCGAGCGGTCGACGTTCTCGAAGGCGGCGCTCGCCGACTTGAGCACCAGCGGCAGCGCGACCACGGCCGAAGCCACCACGGCGCCGTGCCAGCTGAAGATGATGGTGTAGTCGAGGTGCTCGCGCAGCCACGCGCCCAGGGGGCTGCGACGGCCGGCCGCAACAAGGATGGCGTAGCCGATCACCGTGGGCGGCAGCACCAGGGGCAGCATGAACACGGCCTCCAGCACGGTGCGGCCGAAGAAGCGCTTGCGCGCGAACACCCAGCCCAGCGCCACGCCCACGAGGAGCGCGAGCACCGTCGCCACCGCCGCGACCTTGAGCGACAGGACCAGGGGCGACCAGTCGGTCGAGGCGATGAGTGAGCTCGTCGTGTTCATGAAAATACGGCGCGATTGTTACACGGTGAACCTTGAGGTTCTCACGGGAGTGCGCAAATCGCACAGTCTTCATATACTGCTGAACATAGCGTTGCACACCTGCAAGCCCATGCGCCCTTCCCCCCACGACACCGTCGTCCGATCGATCTCCGGCAGGCCGGAGCTTCGGCACGTGACACAGGTGCAGGAATGGCGCATCGAACGCGCCATGGACTCCGACAGCTTCGTGATTTCCATCATCGCGCCCGGCGGCGAAAGCCAGTCCTTCCTCGTCGGGCAGGCCGATGCGCACGACATCGGCGAGGTCCTGCGCCGCAAGGCCGTGTGGGTCGATCGCCAGGAGCAATGACTGCGATGTGGCGGCACATGACGGGTGCGGAACGCATCCTCGAAGTCTTGCTGACGCGGCGCTCGGTGTCGCCGCGCCGGTTGCAGCAGCCCGGCCCCAATGCCGACGAGCTCGACGGCATCCTGCAGGCGGGCTTGCGCGCGCCAGACCACGGCGGGCTGCATCCGTGGCGCGTGATCGAGTTCCGCCCGCAGAACCGCGAGGCGCTGGCCTGGTGCTTCGAGCAGGAGAAGCTGCGGCGCGATCCGCTCGCAAGCCCCCCGGATTTGAAGCGTGCGCGCGAGCACGCCACGCGGCCGCCGCTGCTGCTGGGGTTCGTGGTGTCGCCGCGCGAGCGCAGCAAGATCCCCGGCCGAGAGCAATGGCTGTGTGCAGGCGCAGCGCTGGGCAACATCCTCGCCGCGGCGCACCAGTTGGGCTACGGCGCGATCGTGCTGAGCGGCGAGCGCTGCTTCGACGAGACGCTGGCGCGGCAGGTGGGCGTGCAGCCCGGCGAATACCTGGCGGGCTTCATCAGCGTGGGCACCATCAAGGAAGCGCCGCCGCAGGCGCGCGAGACGCTCTCGCAGGACGTGTGGTCATGCTGGCAGGGCAATGATCTGGCGGGCCCGGACACCCTCCCCGATCAGCCCATCCTGCCGTCGGACCGGATGCCCGGCAGCTGATCGAGCTTGGCGCCGAACCAGCCCACGCGCTCGGTCTCGCGCACGTCGAAGCGCGGCACATAGGGCTTGATGTCGAGCACGGGCGTGCCGTCCATCATGTCGTTGCCGCTGAAGTGCAGCGTGGTGCCGTCCACCGAAACAAGCCGCACGATCGACAGGCCCAGCCGGTTCGGTCGCGCGGGCGCGCGCGTGGCGAAGACGCCGTGCGATGCGTTGTCCAGAAAGGGCACCACCTCGAGCCGTTCGTGCGCGCACTGGTGCAGGTGGGTGACGAGGATCAGGTAGTCGAAGCCTTCGATGTCCCGCAGGCCCGGCGCGAACTCGGCGAACACTTCGAGGCGGCCCTGTTCGTCGGGTGCGCCGGCCGTCTGGATCGGCATGCCCGTGGCCTCTGTGAAGCGGCTGCGCACCACGCCGACGGGGCGGCAGACGACCGGGTCGACCGCCGTTGTCATGGCGCCAGCAGCCGCGTCAGCGCGCGGATGTCCGCGGCCGTGGCCAGCTTGGCGGCGTTCTCGATGGCACGGTAGTGCTTGACGATCTCCTCGCCCACCGGAGTGAGCGCCGTGCCGCCGCCGCGCGAGCCGCCGGCGGCGGTGTTCACCGCGGGCGAGGCCAGGGCCTTGTTCATTTCGTCGACCAGCATCCAGGCCCGTCGGTACGACATGCCGAGCAAACGGGCCGCCGCGGAAATCGACCCCGTCTCGGCCACGGCCTCGAGCACGGCGATCTTGCCGGGGCCGATGGCGATGGCGTCGTCCCTGTAGACGCGCAGACGGAACTGGACTTTGGATTTCATCTTGGCGCGAAGGGTAAACCATCCACGGCCACCGGCGTTATGTCGGGCCGGAAACGGCGATGCGGCCGGCGGGTGTGAACCCGGCCTCGGCCGCATCGTCATCGAAACGCCGTGCGTCGGCGACTCAGTAGAAGCTCAGTGGAAGAACTTCGCCGCGCTGCCCAGCGTCTTGTAGACGCCCCAGGCCAGCGGAATGCCCACTGCGGCCCAGGCCAGCACCACGACCGCCGGGCTCACCGTGTCGGCGCGGCCCGAGCCGCTGCCCACTTCGGCGGCCGAGGCCTTTTCGTGCGCGAGCTTCTTCTCGACGGCCAGCTCGGCCTCGGTCATGAAGTGCTTGTCGGCCACCGGCCGCACCAACAGGTTGGCGATGAAGCCGATCGCCAGCATGCCCACGAGGATGTACATGGTCTGGTTGTAGACCTGCTCGCGCGGCAGGCCCAGGCCGAGCTGGTATTCGCGCATGTAGTTCACCACCACCGGGCCGAGGATGCCGGCCGTGGCCCACGCGGTGAGCAGGCGGCCATGGATGGCGCCCACGAACTGCGTGCCGAACAGGTCGGCCAGATAGGCCGGCACCGTCGCGAATCCGCCGCCGTACATCGACACGATGATGCAGCACGCACCTACGAACAGGAGCTTGCTGCCCGCGCCCGCCGACGACGGAATGCTCGCGTACAGGATCGCGCCGAGCACGAAGAACACCGTATAGGTGAGCTTGCGGCCGAGCTTGTCCGAGAGGCTGGCCCACACGAAGCGCCCGCCGATGTTGAACAGCGACAGCAGCGCGGTGAAGCCGCCGGCCACCGCCGCGATGGCCGCGAGCTGGGTCTTGTCGAGCTCGCCGAACTTGCCCGGCAGGCCGATCAGCGCACCGCCGAACACTTCCTGCAGCATCGGCGAGGCCATGCCGATCACGCCGATGCCGGCGCTCACGTTCATGCACAGCACCAGCCACACGAGCCAGAACTGCGGAATGCCCCAGACCTTTTTCACGTGCACATGGCGCTGCGTGATCATGGCGTTGCTGGTCTGCGCGGGCGGCGGTGTCCAGCCTTCGGGCTTCCAGCCCGAGGGCGGCACGCGATAGCCGAGCGCGCCGGCCATCATGAAGACGAAGTAGCCCAGCGCCATCACGACGAAGGTCTGCATCACGCCCACGTCGGTGGCGGTGGAGAAGCGCTTCATCAGGTCGACCGCGAGCGGCGAGCCGATCATCGCGCCGCCGCCGAAGCCCATGATGGCCATGCCGGTGGCCATGCCGCGGCGGTCCGGGAACCACTTGATGAGCGTGCTCACCGGCGAGATGTAGCCCAGGCCGAGGCCGATGCCGCCGATCACGCCCGAGCCGAGGATCATCAGCCAGAACTGGTGCAGGTGAATGCCCAGCGCCGAGAGCAGCATGCCGCCGCACCAGCACACGGCCGACACCACGCCGGCCTTGCGCGGGCCCGCGCGCTCGAGCCAGCCGCCCCACAAGGCCGCAGAGCAGCCCAGGAAGACGAAGAACAGCGTGTACATCCAGCCGAGCGTGGCCACGCGCCAGTCGCAGTGGGTGGCGAAGAGCTCGGCGAAGAAGCTCATCTCCTTCGCGCAGGCCTGTGCGCCTTGGCCCGCGGTCCCCAGCGCTTTCGACAGAGGCAGCCAGAACACCGAGAAGCCATAGGCCATGCCGATGCACAGGTGGATGGCCAGGGCGGCCGGGGGAACCAGCCAGCGGTTGAAACCGTGGCCCGCGATGATGCGTTCTTTATCGAGGAAGCCGGGCTGCTGCTGCACCCCTTCTCCAGCCAGGCGTTCTCCATCGAGAACGCCCGCAGTTGAGCCTGCCATATTTCTCCTAATTGACCGGACGAGTAACTTTTGTGTTGGATCCGGGCCGCGGAGTGTGTCTGAACGTTTTACACGCCGTCAAATTCGATCGGCGCATGGGCCGATTCAATAATTAAATGCCCGGCTCCGGGGATGGGGGGCTCAATCGCTGCCGAGCGTGCCACTGTGCAGGCGCACCTGCTCGGCCCATTCGGGCGTCTGCAGGAAGGCCAGTGCCGCATCGAGCGCGCGCGAAGCGCGCACGCCGTCCTGCGTCATGAAGCCGATGGGCGTGCGCACCTCGGGCGCCACCAGCGGCAGCGCCTCCAGTTCGCGGTGCGTGCGCACGGCCGCGACCATCGCCCCCGGCAGCACGCTGCTGACGGTGCCGGCGCTCACCGCGAGGGTCAGCGTGAGCACCGAGTTGGTCTCGATGGCCGGCGACACCGGCACGCCGGCCTCGCGCAGGGACTGGTCCATGATGGCCCGGTTGTGCATGTCGGTGGTGAGCAGGCACAGCGGCAACTTGCCGGCCTCGGCCCAGGTGATGGGCTGGCCGATGCGCAATTCGTCTTCCGAAGGCGTCTCGGCGCGCCGAAGCAGGAAGTAGTGCTCGATGCTTTGCGGCCAGGCCTTGAGCTTGATGCCGGGCATGTGCATGCGCTCGGTATAGCCGAGGGCGAGGTCGATCGAGAGGCTCTCGAGCCCGGTCTCCAGGTCCTGCGAACTCATGGAGAGCACGGCCGGCAGGATGCCTGGGTGACGCTGGTGCAGCATGGCCGCGAAGCGCGAAAGTATCGGGATGGCGGTGGGCACCGCGGCCATGCGCAGCCGGCCGTGGGGGTTGTCCACGTCGCTGCGCAGTTCCTGCAGCAGCACCTCGTTGTCGCGCAGCATGCGCTGCGCCGTGGCCAGCACGCGCTCGCCTTCGTGCGTGAGGCCGACGTAGACGCGAGCGCGCTTGACGATGACGACGCCGAACTCGGTTTCGAGCGCCCTGAGAGCGTTCGACAGCGCGGGCTGGGTGATGTGGCAGGCCTGGGCGGCGCGGCCGAAATGCTTGTGCTCGCTCAGCGCGACCAGATATCGCATCGAAGCGAGCAGGTTCATCTTCAGGTGTTCTTGCTGATCGAGATGGTGGGGAATTTCGACGAGAAATCCTTCGCCTTCTCCGAGATGCCCACGGCCACCTGGCGCGCGACCGCCTTGTAGATGCCCGCCACCTCGCCCTCGGGGTCGGCCACCACGGTGGGCGAACCGCTGTCGGCCTGCAGGCGGATCTTGATGTCCAGCGGCAGCGCGCCGAGGTATTCCATCTGGTACTCGGCCGCCATCTTCTTGCCGCCTTCGGCGCCGAAGATGTGCTCGACGTGGCCGCAGTTCGAGCAGATGTGCACGGCCATGTTCTCCACGATGCCAAGGATCGGCACGCCGACCTTCTCGAACATCTTGATGCCCTTCTTGGCGTCGAGCAGCGCGATGTCCTGCGGCGTGGTGACGATCACCGCGCCGGTCATCGGCACGCGCTGGCTCAGCGTGAGCTGGATGTCGCCGGTGCCGGGGGGCATGTCGACGATCAGGTAGTCGAGGTCTTTCCAGTTGGTCTGGCGCAGGAGCTGCTCCAGCGCCTGCGTGGCCATCGGGCCGCGCCAGATCATGGCCTGGTCCTGGTCGACCAGGAAGCCGATGGACATCACCTGCACGCCGTGGCGCTCCATGGGTTCCATGGTCTTGCCGTCGGCGCTGTCGGGGCGGCCCTCGATGCCCATCATCATGGGCTGGCTGGGGCCGTAGATATCGGCGTCGAGGAGGCCGACGCTCGCGCCTTCCGCGGCCAGTGCGAGCGCCAGGTTGGCGGCCGTGGTGCTCTTGCCCACGCCACCCTTGCCCGAGGCCACCGCGATGATGTTCTTGACGTTGGGCATCAGCTGCACGCCGCGCTGCACCGCGTGGCTGATGACCTTGGTGACGATGTTGACCGACACGTTCTCCACGCCCGGCACGGTCTTGGCGGCAGCCACCAGCGCCTTGCGGATCGCCGCGTGCTGGCTCTTGGCGGGGTAGCCGAGTTCGAGGTCGAACGACACGTCGCCGTCCGAAACCTGGAGGTTCTTGAGCGAGCGGGTGGCCGCGAATTCTTTGTGGGTGTTCGGGTCTGCAACGGCCTTGAGCGCGTCCATGAGACCTTCGGGGGTGAGTGCCATTGATCAAACTCCTGAATGGCGGGTAGTCTAAGGTGCTCCCCAAGCCCTCACCGACCAGCCTGCCAATAACCAAAATGACAGAGACAAGCCCCGCCACCGGCCTCCTGCTCACCGGAGGCGGCGCACGGGCGGCCTACCAGGTCGGCGTGCTCGAAGCCATTGCCGACATGCGCCGCGCCGCCGGGCCGGCCGCCGGTACGGGCAACCCCTTTCCCGTCATCACCGGCACCTCGGCCGGCGCCATCAATGCCGCGGCGCTGGCCTGCGGCGCGGACGACTTCGACCATGTGGTGGCGCACATCGCCCAGGTGTGGAGCAGCTTTCGCGCCGAGCAGGTGTACCGCGCCGATTCGCTCTCGGTGATCGGCAGCGGCGCGCGCTGGCGCATGCTGCTCGGCCTCGGGCGCTTTGCAGCCAACTGGATGCGCATCAAGCCCAAGTCGCTGCTGGACAACGCGCCGCTGGCCGACCTGCTGCAGCGCATGGTGCCGCTCGACCGCCTGCCGCAGCTCATGCAGGAAGGCCATGTGAAGGCGCTGGCCGTGACCGCATCGAGCTACAGCTCGGGCGAGCACGTCACCTTCTTCGAAGCCGCGGTGCCGATGGAGCCCTGGGTGCGCTCGCAGCGCCTGTCGGTGCGCGACCGCATCACGCACCATCACCTGCTCGCGTCTTCGGCGATTCCCTTCGTGTTCCCGGCGACCGCGTTGCCGATGCAGGGTCACACCGAGTATTTCGGCGACGGCTCGATGCGCCAGTCAGCGCCCATCGCGGCGGCGATCCACCTGGGCGCCGAGCGCATCCTGGTGATCGGCGCGGGGCGCATGCACGAGCCGCGCGAGACCGATGCGCCCAACACGCACAGCGGCTATCCGACGATGGCGCAGATCGCGGGCCATGCGCTCTCCAGCATCTTTCTCGATGCGTTGGCGGTGGACATCGAGCGGCTGCGCCGCATCAACCACACGCTGGGGCTGATTCCCGAGGAAGTGCGCGCATCGAGTTCGCTGCGCCCGCTCGACCTGCTGGTGATCTCGCCCTCGGAGCGGCTGGACGTGATCGCGGCGCGCCATGTGGATTCGCTCCCCGGCGCAGTGCGGCACCTCCTGGGCGGCTCGAAGGTCGCGGCCGACGTGAAGGGTGGCGCGCTGGCGAGCTACCTGCTGTTCGAGTCGGGCTACACGCGCGAGCTGATGGCGCTCGGGCGGGCCGATGCGATGAAGCAGCGCGACGAGGTACTGCGGTTCTTCGGCTGGAACACCGTCTGAGTCAGCGCCGCGTCGGCACACCCTGCCTGCGCAGGACGTCGTCCGCATCCAGCCCGACAAGGTCGCGGTACACCGAGGGTGCGGTCGCCCCTTCGGTGCTGATCAGCAGCACCTTCGAGCGCACATCGAGGCGCACCTTTCGCCACAGGTCGTCCGACAGCGTGAGCACGCGCAGCGCCGCGATGCCCGCGGCGCCCGATTCGCCGCTCACGATCGGGCTGTCGTGCGCCGAGCCCCGCGCCAGCAGGCGCATCGCCTCGACCGCATCGCCGTCCTCGATGGTGAGGAAGGCATCGACCGACGGCGCCAGAAAGCGCCAGGCCAGCGGCGAGGTTTCCCCGCAGGCGAGGCCGGCCATCACCGAATCGACGCTGCCGGTGGCATTCGATGCACAGCCGTTGATCGCGCTCTGCAGCAGGCAATCGGCCTGGCGCGGCTCCACGACGATGAGGGTCGGGCGCTTCTCGCCGTACTGCTCCCACAGGTAGCTCGCCACGCCCGCGGCCAGCCCGCCGACGCCGCCCTGCAGGATCACGTGCGAGAACATCGCCGTGCCCTCCTGCTGCTCCATCACCTCGTCGGCCAGGATGCCGTAGCCCTGCATCACGTCGCGCGGAATGTCTTCGTAGCCGGCATAGGAGGTGTCGGAAACAACCTGCCAGCCGTTCTCCTGCGCCAGCGCGGCCGCATGCGCGACCGAGGCGTCGTAGTTGCCCTCGATGCGCACGATCTCCGCGCCGAAGGCCGCGATGGCGGCTTCGCGTTCCACGCTCACATGCTTGTGCAGCACGATCGCGCAGCGCACGCCGATGCTTTGCGCCGCGGCCGCGAGCGCACGCCCGTGGTTGCCGTCGGTGGCGCTGATGACGACCAGCGACTGCAGTTGCGCCACGTGCGCGCCGCGCAGCACCGCCACCGGGTCCCATGCGGCATGGGCCCGCAGGATGAGCCGCACGAGCGCGGCCGGCGCGCCGAGTGCCTTGAAGCTGCCGAGCGCCGAGCGCTTCGACTCGTCCTTCACGAAGATGCCGGCCACGCCCAGTTCTTCCGCCAGATCGGGCAGTTGCCAGAGCGGCGTGGGCTCGGGGGCGAGTTGCGACCAGCGCGAGAGCCAGCCGCGCGTGCGCTTCGCCTCGGCGATGCTTAGGATGTCGCGAAGCTCGCCGGGGTAGGCGCCGCGGGTGGCGTTCTTGTTGATGACCAGCATGGGCAGAAAGAAAAAATGGGTTGTCTTGTCGGTCAGCGCGGAAGGCGCAGGCGGACGATTTCCGCGAAGTAGCGGGCGCCCGTCGCGAGCACCTCGTCGTTGAAGTCGTAGCTGCCGTTGTGCAGCGGCGTGCCGCCGGGCGCGCCCTCTGCGCCATTGCCCAGGAACACGAAGGCGCCGGGCACCACCTTGAGGAAGGCACCGAAGTCTTCGGAAATCATCATCGGCGCCACGTTGGCATCGAAGTTCTCCGCGCCCACGACGGCCGTGGCCGCCGCCACCGCAACGGGCACGCATTCGGCCCAGTTCACGGTGGGCGCGAACTCATGCGTGTAGCTGAAGTCGCACCCCGCGCCGTGCATGCGGCAGATGCCTTCGCTGATCTCCCGCATGCGCGCGGCCAGCATCTTCTGCACCTCGGGGTCGTAGCTGCGCGTGTCGCCCTTGATGACCACGTTCGACGGAATCGCATTGCGGATGCCGTCGGTGATGAACTCGGTGCACGAGACCACCGCCTGCGCGCCCGGGTCCAGCGTGCGCGAAATGATGGTCTGCAGCGCCAGCACGATCTGCGCGCCGATGACGATCGGATCGACGCCCATGTGCGGCCGCGCGGCATGCGTGCCGCGGCCCTTCACGTGGATGACGAAGTTGTCCTCGCTCGCCATGAGGCCGCCCGTGCGCGTGGCGATCGTGCCCGCGCGCATGCCTGGCATGTTGTGCAGGCCGTAGATCTCGTCGACCGGAAAGCGCGCGAAGAGGCCGTCGTCCATCATGGCTTTCGCGCCGCGGCCATGCTCCTCGGCCGGCTGGAAGATGAAGCGCACGGTGCCGTCGAAATCCTGGCGCTCCCGCAAGAGACGCGCCGCGCCGAGGACGATCGACATGTGGCCGTCATGGCCGCAGGCGTGCATCTTTCCGGGCGTGACCGAGGCGTAGGCGCGGTCGGTCGGCACCTCGGTGATGTTGAGCGCATCCATCTCGGCGCGGAGGCCGATCACGCCCTTGCCGTCGCCGACCTTCAGGTTCGCGACGAGACCTGTGCCGCCGATGCCCGTGTGCACCTCCAGGCCCAGCGCCTTCAGCACGCTGGCCACGAAAGCCGAGGTCTTCGCCTCCTCGAAGCCGGTCTCGGGCATCGCATGCAACTGGCGGCGCCAGCCGGAGAGCTGGTCATGCAGGGGCTCGTCGGGGAATTTCATGACGCGATGCTATTGACAATGCAGCGATACGGGCACGCAAAATCGGGGCCTTCGACGCAACGTTTTTGCGTACATCCCTGCATGACCTCCTCTCCCCTCGACGCCATCGACCTCCGCCTGCTGGAGCTGATCCAGATCGACAGCCGCATGTCGCAAAGCGAACTCGGCGAGCGCGTTCACCTGTCGACCGCCGCCGTCAACCGGCGGCTCAAGCGCATGCGCGACGACGGCGTGATCCGGCGCTACGGAGCGGTGCTGGCGCCCGCCGCGCTGGGCCACCCGCTGTCCATCGTGGCCGAAGTGGAAGTCGAGAGCGAGCGCATCGACCTGCTCGATGCGATGAAACAGAGTTTCAGGGCCTGCCCGCAGGTGCAGCAGTGCTACTACGTGACGGGCGAGTGGGACTTCATCCTCATCCTCGTCGTGCAGGACATGGCGCAATACACCGCACTGAGCCGGCAGCTTTTTTTCCAGAGCAACAACGTGAAGCGATTTCGCACGCTGGTGACGATGGATCCGGTGAAGGTCAGTCTGGATGTGCCAGTGCGGCCGGAACCGGTGGCGTAGGCAGCGCGCGGGCTGCGCGGGCAATGCGCCTCAGGAAAGCCCGAGGAGCACCGCGATGCCCGTGACGAACCAGTTCGCGGTCGTTGCATTGGCCGCGCTTTCCTTGGAAATCGGCCACAGCTTCGCGCGCTTCCACGCCCAGAGGTTGCAGGCCAGAGCCAGCACCAGTCCGCTGGGGACGAACAAGGGGGAATGCAAACCGACAGCGGCGATCAGCGACACGAGGACGATCAGGATTCCCGCAGCCCAGATGCCGCTGGACGTGCTTGCGAGCACATGGCAAAGACCGCCGCAGGCTTCGCACTTAGCAGGAGAACCGCGGCTGGACCAGCGCTTTGCGAGGCCATCGATGCCCGGCTTCTGGCAACGTGGACAGGCGTGCTTCACAGGAAGATCCACGCCACGATCACTGTCAGGATGATGGCCAGCGGAATGAGGCCGCTCAGCCGCGTGAGACCGCCGAGCATGAACAGCGGCACTCGTCCTGCGAATTCACGGAGGTGATCGGCCACGCGGTTCCCCCGGGGCAGGGTGGCGGCAATGGCCAATGAGATCACCATGAGCCCGACGCCCGTGGCAAGGAAAATCGCCAGGCAGGTGAGGATGAGCGAGACCGGAGGTTTCATGTGCTGCGCAAGATAACGCAGGTCCGCCGTAACGGGAAATCAGCGCGGTCAGCCCGCCTCGGAAATCCCGAGCTCCGAACACACCCGCCCCACCAGCGCCTTCAGCGATGCCAACTCGGCTTCGAGCCGCGCCACATTGGCCTTCAAAGCCGCGACTTCGCCGAGCGATGCATCGTGCGATGCATACGCCCCATCGCCCGGTGCGCCGGCCGGGCCCGCCACTTCTTCCGCGGGCTGCCCGCTCAGCAGGTGCGCCCAGCGGCTTTCGCGCGCGCCGGGCAGCCGCGCCAGCTTCACCACCAGCGCGCCAGCCGGTCGCTCCGAAAGCTCGTCGAGAAAGCCTTCGACCGAGGAGATGTCCGCGAAGTTGTGCATGCGGTCGCAGGCGATGCGCAGTTCGCCGGCCGTTTGCGGCCCGCGCAGCATCAGCACGGTGAGCAGGATCACCGACTGCGAGGGGATGCGCAGCACGCGGTCGATGTTGTGCTCGTAGCGGAAGGCGCGGCCGCCGCTGCTTTCCGCGACGAGGCTGTAGCCCTTCAGGCTGTCGATGGCGGACTGGATCTGCGATTCGGTGAGTTCGAGCACCGGGTTGCGGCTGGTCTTCTGGTTGCAGCCCGACACCAGCGAGTTGAGCGTGAGCGGGTAGCTGTCGGGCACGGTGCGCTGCTTTTCGGCGAGCACGCCGAGCACGCGGGTTTCGAGGAGGGACAGGATGGGCAGCGGTGTGGACATGGCTCAGAGGCAGGATTCGAAAGTGAAAACACAAGGGGCCGCCGGCGGGTTCATGGCGACACCACGCCGAGTATCGGCCCCAGGTCGCGCACGAAGTCGCTTCGCCCCGATGCCTTCGAATACAGCGCCGAGACGGTGCCGTCGAGGTACAGGGCATCGCGGCAATGCAGCACGTCGCGGAAGTACAGCGCGAAATCGTGGAAGTTCACCGGCGTCTCGCTCATCACGAAGATCGCCGTGTGGCCCGTCGCGCAGACGCCGTTGCGGATCTTGCGCGAGTCCGAATTCGGAATGAGCGCCGGGTGCAGCACACCGTGGCGCAGCAGCAGCGGGCCGGATTGCGTGGCGAGGCGCACGCCGCCGCGCCTGGCGAACGCCGGGTACTCCGAAGACTCGATCACGCGGGGGCCGTCATCGGTGACGAGGAACACGCCGTTCGGCTTCAGGAAGAAGTTGCCGGTGCCGCTCGCGAGGTTGAGCGGTGCCTCTTCGCGACCGTCGCGCACGAAGAGCCCGACGGGCGAGAAATCGGCGTGGTACATGCCGGCGTTGACCGCGAAGACGAGCTGCCGGCCGTGCGCCTTCAGCCAGGCATCCAGCCGGTCGAAACGCTTGAACGCGACGCCGGTGTCGTCGTTCAGGAACAGCGCGAGCTTCTCGGTGCGAAGGTCGACCTTCACCACCGTGTAGCGCGGGTCCGCGGCGACGGACGCGCAGCTCGCAAGGACGACGGCCAGCAGAAGCAGAAGCTTTCTCATGGCCACGCCTTGCGCCTTCGGATCAACCGCCGTTGATGCGGCTGACCAGCGCCTTCGTGAAGGCCGCGGTGTTCGCCGTGCCGCCCAGGTCGCCGGTGCGCACGTTGTCGATGTTCAGCGTCTGGTCGATGGCCGTGCGCAGGCGCGTGGCCAGCTCGGGCATCTTCGTGTGGTCGAGCATCATCGCGGCGGCCAGCAGCAGCGCGGTGGGATTGGCGATTCCCTTGCCGGCGATGTCGGGCGCCGAGCCGTGCACCGCTTCGAAGATCGCCGCGTCGGTGCCGATGTTGGCGCCGGGCGCCATGCCCAGGCCGCCGACCAGGCCGGCCACGAGGTCCGAGAGGATGTCGCCGAACAGGTTGGTCGTCACCAGCATGTCGAACTGCCAGGGGTTGAGCACCAGCTTCATCGCGCAGGCGTCCACGATGATCGAATCGAGCTCGAACTTGCCCTTGTACTTTTCCGCGTAGAGCTGCTCGCCGGTCTCCAGGAACAGGCCGGTGAGCACCTTCATGATGTTGGCCTTGTGCACCAGCGTGACCTTCTTGCGGCCGGTGGCGATGGCGGTCTCGAACGCGTACTCGAGCACCCGGCGGCAGCCCTGCCGCGTGTTGATGCCGGTGGCCATGCCCACGGCATGCGGGTCGCCGTCGATGCGCACGTAATGCTCGTGGCCGATGTAGAGGCCCTCGAGGTTCTCGCGCACGATCATCAGATCGATCTTGTCGAAGCGGCCGCCCGGGATGATGGTGCGCGCGGGGCGCAGGTTGGCGTAGAGCTGGAATTCCTCCCGCAGCCGCACGTTCGAGGAGCGGTAGCCGCCGCCCGAAGGTGTTTCGAGTGGGCCCTTGAGCGCGAGGCGGGTGGTGCGGATGCTGTCCAGCGTGGCCGGCGGCAGCGGATCGCCCGAGGCCTTGACGCCGCCGAGGCCGGCGATCTGGGTGTCCCAGGTGAAGGGCGCCTTCAGCGCATCGAGTGCGGCCAGCGTGGCGTCGACGATTTCGGGGCCGATGCCATCGCCGGGGATGAGGGTTGCGGGAATGGGAGTGGTCATCGGCTGCGGCTCGCTTTCTGGCGTTCTGTATCGGGGGTCGAAGCATACGTCGCGCGTGAGACACCCCGTGGTTTCGTGGGTCACTCGCGCCCTCAAACACCTGTCCGGGCGCAGGCCGAGCACGGGTCGGACGAGGCCACCTAAAATGCCCGGTTCCCGGATGCGCGGCGCTCGCCGCCTCCGATGCCAGTCCGTCACTCCCCGAAAGCGCCCTCCCCGATGTCCGCCCCGCGCAAGCTCTTCGTCACCACCGCCCTGCCGTATGCCAACGGCAAGTTCCACATCGGCCACATGATGGAATACATCCAGGCCGACATCTGGGTGCGGAACCAGCGAATGAATGGCGCCGAGGTCAACTTCGTCTGCGCCGACGATGCGCACGGCGCGGCCATCACCATCGCGGCCGACAAGGCCGGCGTGACGCCGCAGGCCTTCGTGGCGGAGATCGCGGCGGGCCGCAAGCCCTACCTCGACGGCTACTACATCTCGTTCGACAACTGGCACTCGACCGACGCGCCGGAGAACCACCAGCTCGCGCAGGACATCTACCGCGACCTGCGCGCCAACGGCCTCATCGAGACCAAGAGCGTCGAGCAGTTCTACGACCCTGAAAAGGGCATGTTCCTGGCCGACCGCTTCATCAAGGGCGAGTGCCCGAACTGCCATTCGAAGGACCAGTACGGCGACAACTGCGAGGTGTGCGGCGCCGTGTACGCGCCCACCGAGCTGATCAACCCCTACTCGGCCCTCTCGGGCGCCAAGCCCGAGCTGCGCAGCTCGGAGCACTTCTTCTTCAAGCTCTCGGACCCGCGCTGCGAGGCCTACCTGAAGGAATGGACCGCCGCCCCGGGCCATGTGCAGATCGAGGTGCAGAACAAGATCCGCGAATGGCTCTACAAGGACGACGAAGGCAAGGGGGGCCTCGGCGACTGGGACATCAGCCGCGACGCGCCCTACTTCGGCATCGAAATCCCCGATGCGCCGGGCAAGTACTTTTACGTGTGGCTCGACGCGCCCGTGGGCTACCTGGCCTCGCTCAAGAACCTGCTGGACAAGCGCTGCATCGAACTGGGCGGCGACGGCATCTCGTACACCGAGTACATGGCCGACCCGGACCTGGAGCAGGTGCACTTCATCGGCAAGGACATCATCACCTTCCACACGCTGTTCTGGCCCGCGATGCTGCACTTCAGCGGCCGCAAGGCGCCCGATGCGGTGTACGTGCACGGCCATCTCACGCTGAAAGACGGCGAGAAAATGAGCAAGAGCCGCGGCACCGGCATCGATCCGCTGAAGTACCTGTCGATCGGCCTGGACCCCGAGTGGCTGCGCTACTACATCGCGGCCAAGCTCAACGGCCGCAACGAGGACATCGACTTCAACCCCGAGGACTTCGTCGCGCGCGTCAACAGCGACCTCGTGGGCAAGTACATCAACATCGCGAGCCGCGCGGCGGGCTTCATCGGCAAGCGCTT
>Ga0163161_10000380_pt1 | contig 37264 bp, 27 predicted proteins | sample S45metaG_FD_129847 | JGI IMG/M metagenome (GOLD analysis project Ga0163161, IMG submission 129847) | Switchgrass rhizosphere microbial communities from Kellogg Biological Station, Michigan, USA - S4-5 metaG | ecosystem: Host-associated > Plants > Roots > Rhizosphere > Soil | place: USA... | reverse complement strand
TGGATCGCCTTGCATTCCGCCGTGGCGAGTTGTACCGCCTGAAGACGCTCAAGCGGGTCTTCCATGTCAGTACCCAACGGGAACCTGAGGATTGAAATCGTATTGGTCGTGCGCTCGGCCCCTTCCTGGCGCGTATTGACGGGCGCCATGCTCACCAGGGATTTTTCCGGCAGTTCGTCTTTTGCCTGCAAATAACGGCGCATCGCGCCGCCGATCATTGCAAGCACCGCGTCGTTGATCGTCGCTCCCGGCACCGTGCCTTTGATCAGTTTCACGGTGGCCAGGTCCAGTGTCACCGAGTCCCAGACACATTCAGCCGATTCGAGGCCGGAGCGAGGCGTGCTGGGCCCGTGCAGCGGGGAAATCGCAAATGCAAAAAAAAACGCCGCAGATCTCACGATGGGCGGCGTTTTTTCTTATCGCTGTGTCAGGCCTGAACGACCAAGCGGCCAGCCAGCCCTGTCTGGCAAATAAAAAAATGTAGGGGCAGACCATTTAGCCGAGGAGGGTGACCGCCCGCACCGCTAAAAAATCCGACCTGCTCCTACGAAAACTGCAAATCGCCGAGAATCAGCCAACCGGCGACGAAAGTGTCTGCGGCCAGATCAAACGCACGGCCTCTCCCTCTGCGCGATAGGCATGGCAGGTACCAATGACCCAGGGTCTGGGCATCTGATAAGCAGGGTCATCGCTGCACTTTTGCTTCTGGGCGTCCCGCTGCAGGAAAAAAGTGGTCTGGAAGGCCGTGGTCGCCATCGGTCCCAATAGTTCGGTCAGATGCGTGCAGCCCAGGCTGCCACCCACCCGTTCCAACACACGCTTTTTGAAACCTGAGCCAATCTTCATGCCCACCAACTTGGCGTACACCGGGTTGATTTCGGCACAGAAGGGCGTAGGACCAACGTCGGTATGGGCGGTGAGCGCGTGAATCACCAGGTCCAGATCAATGGTCATGGTCAGACGCATCTGGTGGAAAGGCTCACCGGCCTGGACATATTTGAAAAACATGTCGGAGTCATCGGCCTTGGTGTCCAGTAACGTTCCCACGATGTCATACAGGCCATCGCTGCGTTCATAACCGCGGCATACCACGTTGCGGGTATGCAGGAGCCTGCGTGTCACGCGTTCGCTTTTGGGGACTGTCATTACCGAAACCTTGTCTTCGTATTGGGGCGCCAAACCGGCATTCGCCAATTATTGGTCATCCCGCTGACTGAAAAACACCACCATTAGTGGGTTGGAGGCAGCACTTTGGGGATCGCTTAATCTGACGTCCCAAAGCCTGTACCACGTTAAAAACAAAAGGAGAGCGCGTCATGCTGTCGGGTATCAAGGTGGTTGAAATTTGTGGGATCGGTCCCGGTCCTTTTTGTGCGATGCACCTGGCCGACCTCGGTGCGGACGTCATTGCCGTTGAGCGCGCCGATCAGGGCGGTGGTCGGACGAACCTCGTCAACCGCGGCAAGCGATCCGTTGCGGCTGACCTGAAGACGGTCGAAGGTCGCGAACTGGTGTTGAAACTGATCGAAGACGCGGACGTATTGATCGAGGGTATGCGCCCGGGTGTGATGGAGCGCCTGGGCCTTGGGCCTGACGTGTGCCGCGCGCGTAATCCGCGCCTGGTGTTTGGTCGCATGACCGGCTGGGGGCAGGGTGGCCCGATGGCGCAGGCCGCGGGGCACGACAACAATTACATCTCGTTATCCGGCGCGCTGTACCACAACGGCACCGCTGCGGAGCCACCGAGCACGGCGATCACACTGCTCGGCGACATCGGCGGTGGCGCGCTTTATCTGGCTGTCGGCCTGTTGGCCGGTGTGCTGAACGCACGCCAAACCGGGCAGGGGACGGTCGTGGACGCGGCGATCCTCGACGGTTCCGCGCACATGATGCAGTTGATGCTGTCGACCCGTAATGCCGGTTTCTTCGGCGAAGGTTTCAATCGCGGCAACAACCTGCATGACAGCTCACATTTCTACTCGACCTATCGCTGCGCCGATGGCGAATTCATAACCCTGGGTTCAATTGAGCCGCAGTTCTACGCGCTGTTGCTGGAAAAATTGGGCCTGCAGGACGATCCACGTTTCGCTCGCCAATGGGACGGCAAACGCTGGGGCGAAATGCATCAACATTTCACGGAACTGTTTCAGACCCGCACCCGAGATCAATGGTGTGAATTACTGGAGTACACCGACGTTTGCTTCTCCCCGGTGCTGAGTCCGGATGAAGCTGCGAAACACCCCCATAACGTGGCCCGCCAAGTGTATTTCGAGCGGGACAATATGCTGCAAACGGTGGCCGCGCCGCGCTTTGATGACCAGGTTGTAATACCTGGTCCGATTCCGCGATTTGGTGAGCATACCGATCAGGTAGTGGCCGCGCTCGACGACGCTGCTGCATCGGTATGGCGTTGAGTCTGGCCCGGCAGGGGAGTGTCGCTTTGCAGCGACAACTCTCCAGTATCAGCGGCGCGCCGCGCACAATTGATGGTGGCGTATTGTTTGGCAATACGCCTCGACGCGTGTGGGCTCAGTGGCTGCAACCCGATCAGGACAACCTGGTCAAGTTGGCTTCGCGCGTCCTGCTGGTTCAAGAGCAAAAGCGAAATATCCTGGTCATGGCGGGTAGCGAATCTCTGCTGGCGCCGCTGCCACGCACCTGCAACTGCCAGCCTCATGCTCCGAGCCTTTTGCATAATCTGGCCCGTCTGGGCCTGGGCGAAAACGATATCGATGTGGTGTTTTTCACCCATCTGCACACATGGCCTTCCCAGGACCTGTTGCGGGTTATCGAAGATGATTTGGTGCAGCGCGTGCTGTTCCCTCGTGCCCATTACTTGACGGGCGAGAATCATTGGCGTCGGGCGCAACATCCTCACCCACACGACCGCAACCTGTTCGTTCGCTGGATACTGCGCCAACTGGAGCACAGCGGGCGCTTGAAGCTGCTTCAGGCAGGGACGAATGCGGAGCTGGGCGCTGGGTGGCACTTGCATGAGAGTGACGGATACACCCTTGGCCAATTACTACCGGAGATCAGCATGCCAGGTGGGCCGCTGTTGTTCGCTGGCGACCTGATCCCCGCGATCCGCTGGCTGGATCTATCCCTCACCGGTGGTTACGACCGTAACCCGGAATGCCTGATCGGCGAGAAAGAGCGCTTGCTTGATCATGTGATCGACCGTGGCGGTCGCTTGTTTCTGGCCCGCGACCAACAGGCTGCAGCGGTCAGGATTTTTCGTGATCGCCAATCGCGCTATTCCCCGTATGACCAACAATCTGCGTTGAGCCGCGAGGAGGTTTGACCGTCGAGGCCATCGGGTCGAAATCTTTCGACCCGATGGCCTCTCGGGACCGGGGCATCGCTTACAGCGCGCGCGCAATAATCTCTTTCATGATTTCACTGGTGCCGGCATAGATCCGCTGGACGCGGGCGTCGGCATACATGCGGGCGATCGGGTACTCCATCATGTACCCGTATCCGCCGAACAGTTGCAGGCATTCGTCGATGACCTTGCCTTGCGTCTCGGTCATCCACAACTTGGCCTTCGAGGCGGTGACCGTGTCCATGGTCCCGTCGAGCATGCGCTGGATGCAGTGGTCGGTGAAAACCCGGGCGAGCGAAGCCTGGGTATCGGCTTCGGCCAGCTTGAAACGGGTGTTCTGCAGGTCCAGCAATGGTTTGCCAAACGCTTTGCGTTCACGCACGTATTCCACGGTCAGGCGCACCGCTCGCTCAATGGTCGCCGTGGAGCCCACGGCGCAACCGACGCGTTCATAGGCCAGGTCGGACATCAACTGGCGCATACCCAAGCCTTCTTCTCCGCCGAGCAGGTTGGTCTCGGGCACCCGAACACCGGCGAACGACAACTCCGCGGTATCGGCGTTGTGCTGGCCGAGCTTTTCCAGGCATCGACCGACACTGAAGCCTGGCGTGTCCCGGGTCTCGACAATGATCAGCGACATGCCTTTGCTGCCGGCATTCGGATCGGTCTTGGTCACGACCACCACCAGGTCGGCCATCGAGCCGTTGGAGATAAACGTCTTTGCGCCGTCAATCACATACTCGTTCCCTTCGCGTACTGCGCGGGTACGGATGCCCTGCAAGTCGGAACCGGCACCCGGCTCGGTCATGGCGATGGCGCCGATCATCTCGCCCGAAGCCATTTTCGGCAGGTACAGACGTTTCTGGTCTTCGGTGCCGTGATTGAGAATGTAGTGAGAGACGATGTGGTGCACCTGCACGCCAAAGCCCCAGTCACCCACTGCTGCCTGTTCTTCGAAAAACACCGCCAGGTGTGCAAAGGTGCCGCCACTGCCGCCGTATTCCTCCGGCATGTCCAGGGCCAGCAAGCCCAGTTCACCGGCCTTGTACCAAAGCTCGCGGTCGACGTGATGTTGCTTGTACCAACGCTCCTGATGGGGCACCACTTCTTCGGCGAAGAAGCGTCGCACGTTGTCGCGGAACAATTGCAGTTCAGTGTTCATCCAGGGAGAGGTGTAGGTTTGGTTCATTTATAGGTCACCTGAGTGTGTTGTAGGTTTTGATTAGCGGGGGACGTTACTGGCGCTTGCTGGCCTGTTCCTGGCTGAATCTGGCGAACACTTTCTGCATCTCTTCCGAGCGCGCCGCCAGTGCCTGGGTCCGGTTTTCAAGTTCGATGGCAGCGTGCAAGGAGGTTGCGTCAACATTCGTCTGCAACCCCTGCTTGGTCAGGCGCATGGCAAACGCCGAGTTGCGGGCAATTTCCCGAGCCACCTGATAAGCGCTGTCGAGCAGTTCATCTGCCGTCACTACGTGGTTGACCAGGCCGATGCGCGCGGCCGCCTGCGCGTCGATGATGCGTCCGGTGAGCATGAGTTCACTGGCGGCGCCCAGGCCGACGATACGAGGCAGCAGCCACGACATGCCGACATCGCACGAAGAGAGCCCGAGACGAGTGAACGCCACGCCCATACGCGCCTGTTCACTGGCCAGGCGGATATCGGCTACCAGTGCAAGGGCCAGTCCGCCGCCGGTTGCCGCGCCATTCACCGCCGCAATCAGCGGCTTGGGCATCAAGCGCAAGGCAGTGATCGTGCTGCCGGCCAACTCCTGGATGGTCATGTACTGCTCGATGCTCAAGCCCGAGAGCTGGCCGGCCACCTCCAGGTCCAGGCCCGCACAGAAACCGCGGCCTGCACCGGTCAGTATCACTGCGCGAACCTGCGGATCCGCCTCGGCAACCACAGCCAGTCGCTTGAGTTCGGTGAACATTTCCAGGTCGATGCTGTTCAGGCTTTCCGGGCGGGCCAGGGTGACGAGAGCAATGCCGTCCGCATCCGGACCGGTTATCTGCAGGCGTGTGAATAGCGTCCGGGCGAGTGATTCGCTCATGGCAGGTGTCTCCAATGGGATGATCGGCAGCGTAAAAAAAAGCATCGGCGGCGATCGCACACCGATGCAAAGGGGAAGTCAGTGGGTTGTCAGCCCTTTGCCCGAGGCTTAGTCAATTTTTTCCACATCATTGAGCACCCAGCTGCGGTCGATCATTGCCTGCTTGGGACCGTAGATGCGGAAGAGGGTGAAGAAACGTTGGCCAGGCTGGGTGCTGATCCAGTTGCTCTCTTGGCCGGGCGGGGCTTGAGGCGCGAAGTACAGGTCCACCGTGCCATCGACGTTGCGCTTGAGTTGTTGGTCGTAGGAGTCGAGACCGACCACGAGGGCCTGGCGGATGAATCCACCCGTGCTGACGTCATAGGCATCCACCGACCAGAAATCATTGGCCGGTACGTCGGCCGGCACCCGCAGGCGGTAGCTGTGATTGCCGTCCAGTGGTTGCCCGGTCGCGGTCGCGTAGGACTTCATATAGACCTGGACACCCGGTGGCACGATGGGCCCGAACATCGCAAACCAGGCGTAGGCACGCTCATCGAGCAGTACGCTCTGCTCGGGCTGGACGAAAGTCAGCCTGGTAGCCAGCGTGGTCTTGGGATCGGCCAACGACCGCCACTGACGTTGCTCGCCCCAGATCGGAACACCCGACTGCTCGTAACCGCTCATGAGGTAAAACTGCGCCTGTTTTGCTTGCTGACTGAGCACTTGGCGCCGCTGGCTGTCGGGGTTGTAAGACAGTCCTTTGCCAATGTCCAGGGAACGCAACTGCCCCATGATCGCCAGGTCGCGCTCCTGAACCGGTTCTTCGGCGACCATTCGGGCCATGGCGTCATAGAAGGTGTCGTCAAATTTGGCGATGCCTTCATAAACCTTGTCCGCCATGTCGATGTAGCGGTTCGCCGGGGCATTACCAGCACTCGCCAATGGGTAGATTTTCAGGTTCTTGAGGTAGTCGACGCCCTCGGCCAGGTCCTGTTTGTCGACGGTTTTGGTGATCACCCGAAGCAGGCTGTAGTTGTTGAAGGTATTGCTTTGCACCGGGACGTAGCCGGCCGGGATTTGCCCTTGGTAACCCGGTGGCAGCATCAGATATTTGCCGCCTTTGCCCTGGTCCTGGCCTTTGTTGCCAACATTCAGCAAGGGCGTCGTCCAGGCGTCGATCAATGTCCCGTACAAACCCGCCTGACGGGTAGCCGGGATGTCCACCACCACCGGCCCGTCCTTGAGGTTGACGAAGAACATCACGTACAGCGTGGAATGGTTGGGCGTGGTGGTCTGGTTGCGCCAGTCCGAAGGACGGGACCAGAACATGATGTCGTTGTACTGCGCACCGGCATCGCGGAAATAGGCCTGGCGCATGGCATCGAAATTCACCAGCGGCATGCCCCACACCGCTGCTTCAAAGGCCCGCCCCGCAACGACCTGTGCTTCCAGTTGCTGCTTGTCGGAGGCAGGTGCCGTCTGCAATACGGCGAGTAACAAGGCACTCAACAACACCGCGGCACACAGCTTCACTTTGTTTGTTTCAGGCGTGTTTGTTTCAGGCGTGTTTATTCTTGTCATGATTGGCATCGACCCAAAGATGATTGCATCAGCGATGAGCTGCCCCTTGGCATGCAAGGGGCAGGGGGATCAGGCGATGTTGCGCTTGCGGTCACCCCAGAAAGGCTGACGCAATTCGGTCTTGAGCACTTTGCCCACACTGGACAGCGGCAGGGCTTCACGGAACTCGACGCTGCGCGGGCATTTGTAGCCGGCGATGCGTTCGCGACAGTGGGCGATGATGTCTTCGCCGGTGGCAGCTTCGCCTGGTTTGAGCACAATCACCGCATGCACCGTTTCGCCCCATTTGGAGCAGGGGATACCGATGGCGGCGATCTGCGCGACGGCGGGGTGGCTGGCGATGGCGGTTTCAACTTCGGCCGAATAGATGTTTTCACCGCCGCTGACAATCATGTCCTTCAGGCGATCGCACACGTAGATGAAGCCGTCTTCGTCCATGTAGCCACCGTCGCCGGTGTGCATCCAGCCGTTGCGCAGCGCTTCAGCGGTCTCTTGCGGCTTGTTCAGGTAGCCGAGCATGACGTTCGGACCGCGCACGATGATTTCCCCCACGGTGCCGCGTGGAACCTCGTTGTCATGGACATCGACAATACGCACTTCGACGCAAATGGCAGGGCGACCTGCGGAGTACATCTTGCCGCTGTCGTGATGCGCTTGGCAGTGATACTCGGCCGAAAGGGAAGTGGCCATGGGCGCCAGTTCGGTCATGCCGTAACCCTGGAAGAAGCCGGCGGCGGGGAATGCCTCCCGGGCTCGATCAAGCAGGACAGGGGTAATGGGCGATGCGCCATAACCGATGGCCGTCAGCGAGCCGAGCTCAAGGCTCGCCAACTGCGGATGTTTGTCCCGGCAATCCAGAAGCATCTGGATCATGGTCGGGGCCAACAGAATTTCGCTGATGCGCTCATGTTCGATGGTTTCCAGTACCATCTGCGGAATGAAGGAGGGCAGGACGACGTGGGTGCCCCCACTTAAGAACAACGCCGTCATGGCGGCGAAGTCGGCCAGGTGAAACATGGGCATGACATGCAGGAACACCGCATCGGCGCCATAGGTCCCCATGTTCAAGGTGGCCATTGCGGAAAATGCAACGTTGCTGTGGCTGAGCATCACGCCCTTGGGAAATCCGGTGGTGCCGCCGGTATAAAAAATCCCCAGCATCTCATCACCGCAACGCCGCGCATCTTCGATCGGATGGGCGACTTCCAGCAGCGCCTCGTAGTTGAGCATCCCGCTCGGCGTCTCGCCTTCGCCGGCGTAAATCACCGTACGAATGGTTTTGGCCTCGGCAGCGATTCTGCTGCCCAACGCCTTGAACGTATCGTCGACGATCAGCACCGTGGTCTCTGAATCGTCCAGCGAATAGATGATTTCCGCCGCACTCCAGCGAATGTTCACCGGGTTGAGTACGGCATCGGCCCATGGCACACCCAGGTAGTACTCGATGTAGCGCTGTGAGTTGAGCGAAAGCATGGCAACGCGATCGCCGCGGTTCACACCCAGTCCCTGGAGGACGCACGCCAGGCGCGCAACGCGGTCGCCCAGTTGGGCGTAAGTGATGCTGCGACCCTCAAACCGCACGGCGGTGGCGTCCGGCCTGGCTTGCAAGTGCCGATGCAATCCTTGAGTGATGTACATGGGGAGACTCCAGAATTTTATTTTTATCGTTGATCGTGTAGTCACATCCGGTACGCCGCGGCCACAGGCAGCCGCGCGCGTACCGGCAAGAAAATCGTTACTGCGTCAGAGTGAACGCCCCACCAGCTCGCGCTGGATTTCGTTGGCGCCACCGTAGATGCGCGCTACCCGGGCATCGGCCCACATGCGGGCAATCGGGTATTCGTTCATGTAGCCGTAGCCGCCGAAGAACTGCAGGCAGCGGTCCAGGACCTCGCTGTTACGCTCGGTCAACCAGAACTTGCCCATGGACGCGGTGGCGGAATCGAGCTTGCCGTCGACCCATTGCTGGATCAGGTAGTCACAGAAGGTCCGCGAGGCCAGTACCGTGGCTTTGACGTCCGCGAGCGTGAAGCGGGTGTTCTGGTAGTCCAGAACGGTCTTGCCGAACACGGTACGTTCCTTGGTGTATTCCAGGGTCAGCGCCAGGGCCCGTTCCATCTGTGCCGCCGCACAAATCGCGATTTGCGCGCGTTCGTAAGGCAGTTGCTTCATCAGTGTATAGAAACCTTTGCCTTCGACGCCGCCAAGTAGACATTCGGCTGATACCTCGACATCGTCGAAGAACATTTCCGAGGTATCGGAGGACTGCAGGCCGACTTTGTCCAGGCACTGGCCACGACGAAACCCCGGCAGTCTGGTATCGACCAGAAAGATCGAGATGCCCTTGGAACCGGCACTCAGGTCGGTTTTCGCCACCACGGCGACCATGTCGCTGAGCTGGCCGTTGGTGATGAAGGTCTTGGCGCCGTTGATGATGTACTTGTCGCCTTGTTTGACCGCCCGCGTGCGAACCGCCTGCAGGTCGGAGCCGGTGCCGGGTTCGGTCATGGCAACGGAGCAGATCACTTCACCCGAGGCGATTTTCGGCAACCAGTACAGCTTCTGCTCTTCGGTGCCGTCATCGAGGATGTAATGGCCGACGATGTGGTTGATGCCAAGGGAAATCCCGCTGACACCGGCATAATTAAGCTCGTTGACCACGGCCGCGACGTGGGCCGCGGTGCCGCCGGCACCACCGTATTCAACCGGCACGTCAGGCAGGATCATGCCCATTTCACCGCAGGCCAGCCACGACTCGCGGTCGGACTGATGCTGCTGGCGCCACTTTTCTTCGCGCGGGGCCAGGCTCTGGGTCACAAAGCGACGAATGCTGTCGGCGAAGGGTTGTACGTCTTCGTCCATCCACGGCGAACGATAATTTTCCAGCATGGCGAATACCTCGGATTCATCGAAAATTCAGGGTCCGTTCGCCCCCGCACCGGAGCAGGGGCGAACGGGAAACGGCGAGCTTAGAGGCTGCCCATGCCGCCGCCGCAGACCAGGGTCTGGCCGGAGACGTAGTTGGCTTCCGGCAGGCACAGCATCACCACCGAACCTGCTGCTTCGTCCGCGGTACCCGGGCGGCCCAGCGGGATGTTCTGGCTGGCGCCATCGATCATCGCCTGTTGCACGCCGACCTTGATTTCGCGGCCTTCGATGTTCACGGTCTTGCTCTCGGTGCCAGCCAGTGCCTGGGTCAGGCGGGTATCGATGAAGCCGAACGCCACGGAGTTGACGCAGACCTTCATGCGCCCCCACTCGCGGGCCAGGGTCTTGGTCATGCCGAGGATGCCGGCCTTGGCCGAGGAGTAGTTGGTCTGACCGGCGTTGCCACCAGCAGCCACAGAGGAGATGTTGATAACCTTGCGGAACACTTCCTTGCCTTCGGCGGCCTCTTTCTTGGCCTGGACACTGATGACCGGCTGGGCGGCACGCAGGATGCGGAAAGGTGCGGTCAAGTGGCAGTCGAGGATGGCGTACCACTGTTCGTCGGTCATCTTCTGGATCACGTTGTCCCAGGTGTAGCCGGCGTTGTTGATGATGATGTCGATGGCGCCGTAGTTCTGAACGGCGGTTTGCACAAAACGATCGGCAAAATCGGCGGCGGTCACGCTGCCCACACAAGCCACGGCTTCGCCGCCGGCGTTGCGGATTTCTGCAACCACTTCTTCGGCTGGAGCGGCGTCGAGGTCATTGACCACCACGCGAGCGCCGTAAGCGGCCAGTTGCAGAGCGACGCTGCGACCGATACCACGGCCGGAACCGGTGACCAATGCGACTTTACCTTCAAGCTTTTTCATTGTGCTTAACCTTCTATTGTTGTTGGTTGGAGGAGGGGATCAGCGCAGCGCTACGATGGCTTCGCCGACGAGTTTGTCTTCGCCATATTGATTGGCGCAGCGGATCGACAGGCGAACGCGTTTTTCGCCATCGGCTTCGAATTTCTCGACCACCTGGCCGGTGCAGGTCGGCACGTGGCCCAACTGAGTAATGCCGGTGAAGCGGATCGACAGCTTGCGCACCTGCTGCTGTGGTACCCACCGGGTCAGCAGACGGCCCAGATAGGCGGCGGACAACATGCCGTGGGCGAACACATCGGGCATGCGCGCCTTGCGGGCGAAATCGAGGTCGATGTGGATCGGGTTATGGTCGCCGGAAGCGCCGCAGTACAGCGCCAGCGTGGTGCGGTTGACCGGCTGCAGCTTGAGCAGCGGGATTTCGTCGCCAACCTGGATATCGGAGTATTGAACAGTAGTCATCGACGGTTCCTTAACGCTGTACGAGAGAGCAACGGAGATCGGCGATGTGCTCGCCATCCTGGTTGGTGACGCGGACTTCGTTGACCACGAATTGCAAACGGCCACCCGCTTTTTCGTAGACATCGACAATCTTGCTGTCGAAGGTCAACACATCACCTGCAACCGCTGGCTTGTGGTACTCGAACGACTGCTCGGCGTGGAGGATGCGGCCCAGGTCGAATTCGTAGATCCGCAGTTGCGCCTCGATATCGCGGCCTTCGCCACTGAGGCACACCAGAAAGGTCGGCGGTACCGGCAGCGATTTGTAGCCGGCAGCCTTGGCGGTGGCTTCATCGGTGTACACCGGGTCGGTTTCGCCAATGGCCTTGGCGAAGAAACGCAGGCGGCCTTTTTCGACTTCGGCGGTGGTTACGCCGAGCGAGCGACCGATCAGACTCTTGTCTGCCATCTCAATTGATTCCTATCAGTAGTCGGGAAAACGCGCCGGCGCACCGGCGCGCGTGGTTTATCAGCCGCGGCCGAACAGGGTGACGATGCAGGCGCCGCCCAGACCGAGGTTGTGTTGCAGGGCGAGGTTCACGCCCTCGACCTGGCGCGCTTCGGCGGTGCCACGCAGCTGATGAGTCAGCTCGTAACACTGCGCCAGGCCGGTTGCGCCCAGTGGGTGGCCCTTGGAAAGCAGGCCGCCGGACGGGTTGGTGACGACCTGGCCACCGTAGGTGTTGTTGCCATCGAGGATGAATTGCTCGGCTTCGCCGACCGGGCACAGGCCCAGGGACTCGTAGGTGAGCAATTCGTTATGGGCGAAGCAGTCGTGCATTTCGGCCACACGGATGTCCCGTGGATCAACGCCGGCCTTTTCATAGACTTCCTTGGCCGCGCGCTGGGCCATGTCGAAGCCGACCATCTGGATCATCGACGGTGGATCGAAAGCGATCGGCTTATCGGTGCTCAGCGATTGGGCCAGGATGACCACGTCAGTGCGCAGGCCGTGCTTTTTCGCAAAGGCTTCGGTGCAGACGATCGCGGCAGCGGCACCGCACGTCGGCGGGCATGCCATGAGACGAGTCATCACGCCTGGCCAGATCACCTGATCGTTCATCACGTCTTCGGTGGTCACGACCTTGCGGAACATCGCCAGCGGGTTGTTGGCGGCGTGACGGCTGGCCTTGGCGCGAATGGCTGCGAAGGTGCTCATTTGCGTGCCGTACTTTTCCATGTGCTCGCGGCCCGCGCCGCCGAACATTTTCAAGGCCATCGGCAGTTCAGCCGCATCGGAGGCCAACTGGTCGACGATGGCGATGCTCTTGCCCATCGGGCCCGGGCGATCGTCCCAATGGCTCTTGAGCGCACCGGCCTGCATCTGTTCGAAGCCCATGGCCAATGCGCATTCAACCGCACCGCTTTCCACGGCCTGGCGTGCCAGGAACAACGCACTGGAACCGGTCGAGCAGTTGTTGTTGACGTTGATCACCGGGATGCCACTCATGCCGACTTCGTACAACGCCGCCTGGCCGCAGGTGGAATCGCCGTACACATAGCCCACGTAAGCCTGCTGGATCAGCCCGTAGTCCAGGCCGGCATCCTTGAGAGCCAGGCGCACCGCTTGCGAGCCCATTTCAATGTAAGTCCCGCTGGTGCCCGGCTTGACGAAGGGAATCATGCCGACGCCGGCCACGTAGATTTTCTGCGACATCTCAAACTCCATGCTCAATTGATGATGCTTCGCCACGAACCGTTGGCGAGGCGTCAGCGGCAGTGGATGCCGCCACACTTCAAATGTGACGGAACACGTCAGAGGCGTAACCCGGTCAGGATGGGTGGGGCGGGAGGGCAGGGAGCGCAGGCGGTGCCAATACGTAGTGGGTGGTTAGGTGGGTGAACGCCTTGTAATAACCTTTTGCCGAGTGTCTGCGTGTACGGCGGGCGCATTCTCTATCGGAGCTTCCATGAATCTTCTTCAAAGCACGCTTCTTCAAGACAAGGTCGCGATCATCACCGGCGGCGCGTCCGGCATCGGTCGCGTCACAGCTGAGCTGTTTGTGAAAGAGGGCGCCCGCGTGGTGATCGCAGACATAGCCAGGAAGGAGGGCAATGAACTGGTCGAACAGATCAAGGAGCAGGGTGGCGAGGCGTTCTTTCAATACCTCGACGTCTGCAACGAACGCGATTGTGCGGCTTTGATCGACACCACGCTGCAGCGCTATGGCCATTTGGACATTGCCTTCAACAACGCTGGCATCTTCGCATCGCCGGCGATGACCGAAGATCTGGAGCTTGAGCTCTGGCGGCGCGTGCTCGACGTCAATCTCACCGGTGTCTTCAACTGCATGGTGCATGAGCTTCGCGCCATGAAGGGCCGTGGCGGCTCCATCATCAACACCGCGTCGATCGCCGGCATCACTGGCACTCCGGGCAGTTCAGCTTATTGCGCGTCCAAGCATGGCGTAATCGGTCTGACGAAAAGTGCTGCGCTCGAATACGGCAAACAAGGGATCCGCATCAACGCCCTTTGCCCGGGACTGGTGGCGACACCCATGACCCAGGGCCCGGAAAGCAGCTTCAGCAACAGGATGATCGACATGGCCGTCAACAATGCCGCACTGCGTCGACAGGCCGAGCCTGACGAACTGGCGCAGATGGCGCTGTGGCTGGCATCGGACAAATCCTCCTACGTCACCGGTGCGCAGTTCGTCGTCGATGGCGGCGCTACCGCGTAAAGCAAACGGTTTCCCCACAAAAACAATACGGAAAGGAGCTTGAGATGAGTCTTTTGCAAGGCAAGGTCGCCATTGTCACCGGTGGTGCATCGGGTATCGGAAAAGCCACGGCGTTGCGGTTTGCCGATGAAGGGGCCCAGGTCATGGTCGCAGACACCAATGAGGCCTCGGGCCAGGCGGTGGTCGATCTGATCACCCAGACGGGCGGGCAGGCGTACTTCCAGCAGGTCGATGTACGTAGCGATGCGCAGTGCGCGCTTCTGGTCAGCGCAACCCTGGCCCGTTTCGGCCAGCTCGATATCGCCTTCAACAACGCCGGCATCAGCGGCACCCCTGCATTGACGGAAGAGCAGGGCCTGGAGCAATGGCGGCTGGTGCTGGACGTGAATCTGACCGGGGTCTTCAACTGCATGGTGCATCAGTTGCGTGCGATGAAAGCCAAGGGTGGTTCGATCATCAATACCGCCTCGATCATGGGCCTGCAGGGGACGCCGGGGGCCGCCGCCTACAGTGCTTCCAAGCACGGCGTGATCGGCCTGACCCGCAGCGCTGCGATGGAATATGGCAAGTACGGCATCCGCATCAACGCGCTATGCCCAGGCTATGTAACGACGCCAATGACCGTCGGCCCTGAAAGCGAATTCAACGGCAAAGTGCTCGAGCACGCCGTCAAGACCACGGCCTTGCGCCGTCTTGGCGAGCCACAGGAACAGGCCGAAATGGTGTTGTGGCTGGCTTCGGACGAGGCCTCCTATGTCACCGGTGCTCATTTTGTCGTCGATGGCGGCGCCACTGCTTAATTCCCATCCCTGACGGAGGTTTCATGCACTACGCACATTACAAATTCATCGCATTTGAACTGGACGCTGGCGTGTTGACCATGCGTCTGAACCGGCCCGAGGCGATGAACGCCATCAACGCCGGCCTGCACGAAGAGCTGTCCCGGGTGTTTGCCGAGATCGCCAGCGACCGGGGGGTGCATGCCGTGGTCCTGACCGGCGAAGGGCGCGGGTTTTGTGGCGGCGGCGACCTGAGCTGGTTCCGCGACATCACCCCCGAAGGGGTCGACAAGCTGTTCCGTGAAGCACGCAAGCTGATCATCGACCTGCTGGAGTTGCCGCAGCCGATCATTGCCGCCATCAACGGCCCTGCGGCCGGGCTGGGTGCGACCCTTGCGTTGTTCTGCGACATCATCTATGCCGCCGAGTCAGCCAAAATCGCCGATCCGCACGTCCGTATCGGTGTCGCAGCCGGGGATGGCGGCGCTGCGATCTGGCCGTGGCTGGTTGGCCCTGCGCGGGCCAAGCAGTATCTGCTCACCGGTGACAGCCTGACGGCCACCGAAGCCGAGCGCATCGGTCTGATCAACGAGGTCGTGCCTGGCGATGCCGTGCTGGAACGTGCCACGGCAATGGCCCGTCGCATGGCCGACGGACCGCGCCTGGCCATCGCTGCCAGCAAGGCGTCGGTCAACAAGATTCTGCGCGATACGGTGAACCTGGTACTGGACACCTCTCTGGCGCTTGAGAAGGAAAACTTCTACAGCGTCGATCACAAGGAAGCGATCAAGGCCTTCCTGGAAAAACGTCCGCCGGTCTACCTGGGTCGCTGAGGTCATTGATCCTTGAGGGAGCGGGCTTGCTCGCGATAGGGCGGTCACATTCAACATCCCTGTTGACCGACACTCCGTCATCGCGAGCAAGCTCGCTCCCACAGGGCCGGTTCCTTCAGTTATGGCATTTCAGGTTTGTTGGAGCGCTTGCGGGCAATGATGATCGCTTCGTAGCGGCTGGATACGCCGAACTTCATGAAGATATTGCGCAGGTTCCACTTGACCGTCTGATCACTGATATTGAGCGTTCGGGCGATGCGTTTGTTGGGCATCGATTGCTCAAGCAAGGCGAGGATATCTTCTTCCCGTTTGGTCAGCGCGACGCCATCGGCAGAAATGGCACCTGGCGAACCCTGACCCTCACGACCATCAGATGAAAGCTGCGTTTCCAGTACCTGAGCACAAAGCTGCTTTTGATAGGCTTCGATAGCCTTGCTTTCGAACGTTTCGAGCTTCGCCATCGCCTGGCACAACTCTTCACCTTCGTCCAGAAATGTGCGCACCAGACCGAGACGGTATCCCAGCGCCAGTGCTTCCTTCAGGCAGGCCTGCGCTTGCGTCTCATCGTCAAGGTCAATCAGAACCAGGGCCTTGAGCAGGTTGGCCTTGACCAGCAACTGACCCCGTCCAAGTAATTGTCCAATGCTGAATACCACATCGAGAGCCTGAAGCGCTTGGTCAGGCAGGTGGCTGGCGCGCGCCATCCGTGCGCGAGACAGTGCCGCAAGGGCACAAATTTCTCGGTCTCTAGCCTTTTCTCCCGAGTGTTGACCCGCGAGCTCATCGAGCTCAGCTTGCAGCATTTGCCCATGCCGCCAGTCACCCCGTTGCCAGTCTTCGCTCATCAGCTCAATGCGGATCTGCTCTGCCAACATCAAGGCAATACCACGATCGAGTTTTCGTGCACGAAAGTGCTCGGCTCTTTTGCCCAGATACTCGAGTGCGGCGCGGGGTGTTTCCTGCAGCAACTGCAAGCGTGCATAGATCAAGGCGGCGCTGTAAGTACAAGCCGGTACCGAAAAGCTCAGGACGTCCAGACGGTTCGCCAACGTTTCACGGGCGTCGTCGATACGGTCTTGCTCATAGCGCACCTCTGCCATGAGCGCGGCACAGGTGCAGGCACTGATCGAGCGTCGGCCATAGGCGACTTCAGCCTGGGCGAGGAGGGGGGCGGCATGGCGTTCGGTTTCCAGTACATTGCCTTCGAGCAACGTGGCGACAGCCATGGAACTGCGGGCGATCCACAACGGTTCTTCAGTGCCGGTGAAATTGATCGACCTGTAGGTCGAGCGGGCCAGGGCATAGTTACCGACCATGGCCTGGTTACCGATGATCAGACCCAGACGAAAGTGTTCCAGCAACGGATTGCGCAAGGGCGAATCCATGATTGGCGCAATGGCCTGCAGGCTGCGCTCGGAATCATCTTGCTGACCCGCAATCATGCCCTTCACCAGACAAATCTGCGCGGCATACCTGTCCCCGGACGATGCTTCGAGCAGTTCGAGCCAGCGCACGCCTTGATCAATGCGAGCAGTCAACGCATAACCCCAGACACCGAAGATCACCAGGCGCGGATGGCGCATGAGCAAATCCTGCGGCACTTTTTCGATCCAGCGCAGGAAGGTGCCGAGGTGGCTGATGTTGCTCAACGGATGCAGCGAATGCTCCAACAGTTGCACAACGGCGTCGAAATCCTCGCTGAGCAGGGCATGGCGCAGAGCTTCCATGACCAGTTCCTGATCACCGAACCATTGCGCCGCACGCTGATGAAGCTTGCGCACATCAGTTGCGCTTTGCAGGAGCTGCTGGTTAAGGAACTCGGCGAACATGGGGTGCAGGCGATACCACTGGTATCGATCCTCCATGTCCACGGGGAGCAAAAACAGATTGAGCGCTTCGATGGTCGAAATCAGCTGCGGCGCTTCAGGACACTCGGTCAAATGGGCGGCCAGGTCGGCATTGAAGCGCCGCAGGATGGAAACCTTTTGCAGGAAGTCGATCAGGCCCTCGGGCAAGTTGGCGATGACGTCCTCTGACAGATAAGCGCTCAGGTCTGCGCTATTGGGTGCCAGCGCACTCAATCCCGTGCGTTTGCGCGGAGCGGACTTGAGCGAGATCGATACCAGCTGCAGGCCGATCGGCCAGCCATCGGTCTGGGCATGGATGGCGTGAGCGGCGTCGAGGTCGATGTCCGCATCCAGGTGTGTCTTGAGAAAGGCCAATGACTCCCTGAAGTTGAATGACAGTTCGTTGCCCCCGATTTCACACAATTGCCCCATGGCCCGTAGCCGGCCGAGCAGCAGAGCAGGGGCGATCCGCGAAGCAATGATGAAATGCAGGTGGGGCGGCGCATTGTCGATCAGGGTTTGCATGAGCTGGTTGATACGCGGATCAGCGACATGATGAAAGTCGTCGATGATCAGGTACAGCTCGGTGTTCAATCTGGCCAGGGAGTTGATCAGTGCCGAGCCGATGGCCAGCAGGCCTTCGCTGCCACCGCTGTCGCCCAACAGCAACAGATCATCCTCAAGCGGCAGCCCTATCTGCTGAAAGGCGCCGACCAGGCTGGCGGAAAACAGCGTGAAGGCACCGTCATCGGGTGTCAGTGACAACCAGCAAACGGTGGCACCTTCCTTGATCAAATCCAGGCGCCACTGCGCCAGCAAGGTGGTTTTGCCAAATCCGGCACCGCCGCAAATGATGGAAACCTTGCTGTTGTGGGTCTGGTGAAGCTGCGTGCCCAGGTCTTCACGCACGACATTCTGGGCGGAGAGCCTTGGCGGGGCGAACTTGGTAGTAACCAGCAGAGAAGTCGACTTCATCTATTCGAGGATTCTTTTGTTCTTGTTATCGGCAAGTATGGGGCACTGACACCCACCTTTCCCACCCCATTACGGGCGGGTCATTTCGGGGGCGCGATCGGTTAATTTTGGGCTTTCATCGATGCTGAAGAGCCCAAGTTGAAGATCCCACAACTCACCGACATTCAGCGACTGTCAATCGACAGCATGCGCACTTTTGTTCAGCAGGACGTCAAGCCGAACGAATCACTGCTTCGTTTTGGCACGCCTTCGCGCGAGCAGGTTCTGGAGTTGACCCAGGCGGTCGCCGAATTCGGACTGCCGGGGCTTGCCGTGCCCAAGGCGTTCGGCGGCTCGGGCATGGACTGGGTGATTCAGGCCCGGCTGTTCGAGGAGCTGGTCAAAGGCAGCGTCGAACTGGCTACCGTAGTGTTGGTGAACATGGTCGCGGTAGAGCTGTTGATGAGTCAGCCGGCGCTGTGCAGCCAATACCTGCCGGATCTGCTTGCAGGGCGCAGCATTGCCGGCCTCGGCTCGATGCTGGCCGACGCTGAGCAGGGAAAGGTTCTGCATGCACAACGCAAAGGCGGGCATCTGCTCCTCAATGGCAATATCGAGGCAGTGACCAATGGCCAATGGGCCGACTTTCTACTCAGTACCGCCACGCTGGACAAGCACGAATCCTGCTTTGTCTTGCTGGATAAACGCCGTGATCGCTATGAAACCCGCCTTGTGTTCCGGGATAACTACGTGGTTAACGCGCGCGTTCAAGTGACCGGTACCCACCTGTCCGAGGATTTCCGTCTTGGGGAGACCGAGGCCGGTTCGCAGTTGTTGCGCAGGCTGCTCGACTTCCTTCGGCTTCACGAGGGCATTGCCCGGGTGGCGCAGGGGCAGGGCATTCTGGACGCTGCACTGGCCGAACAGACAAACCCGATAACGGCTGCCAAACCCACCGCTGGTGAACAATTGATCAGCCTGCACCTGGCTGAAATGATCACCCAGTTGGAGTCCGCCCGCTTGATGTGTCATCACGGCCTGGTCCTGGCCCAGAACGGGCAAGACTGTGAAATGGAGTCGAGCATGGCCAGGTTTCTGGCACAGGGGGCGGTGGAGCGGGTCGAACGGCATGCCGCGTGGGTGCAGGGTTGCGAAGGCGAGCGACGTCCATCCAGCCCCTTGCAATTGCGCCCGCTGGCGTCCGACAGGGCGGGCGCGGATGTTCGCTCGATCGTAAGTCATTGGGTCCGTTAAAACCTGCCCGATCCCCCCTGTAGGAGCTGCCGAAGGCTGCGATCCTTTGATCTTGTTTATTACGAGCAAGATCAAAAGATCGCAGCCTTCGGCAGCTCCTATAGGGGGCAGCTTTTTCTGAATTTGCATTTTTTCAGCCTCGGCTGGCCGTCTCCATGCGGCCGGCCGTTTTGTGCTGCGTGCGGTTTGTGCACGGCGGCATGGGTTGGCTGGCACACCACCCATTTCTGGCTGGGCCCCACCTGCCGCTAGTGGGTGGTTTCAGCGCTGCCCCAAGCCCTTAGGCTGGGTTCAAGGGGATTGCCCCCTTGGCAAGGCCATTCCAAACAACGAATAAGAAAGTGCTCTGCACAACATGGAGGGGTAATGAAGTCTGCTCACCTTTGGGTACGAGAAGGCCAGTTCCAGAAGGCTGTCCTCGGTATCGCTGTCACCGCCATTTCCTCGGGCATGCTGCAGAACGCCAGTGCGATTTCCATCGATACCGGCAACCCGGATATACAAGTGCGTTGGGACAACACCCTCCGATACAACCTCGGTTACCGGGTGGAATCCCAGGACGACACCATCATCGGCAACCCGAATTTCGACGACGGTGATCGCAACTTTGACAAAGGTCTGGTCAGCAATCGTCTGGACCTATTGAGCGAGGCGGATATCGTCTTCAATCAACGCTACGGTGCGCGCGTCAGCGCTGCTGCATGGTATGACCAGGCTTACGAGAACCTGGACAACGATAGTGTTGCCACCTCCAACCACGTATCCAACGGTCAACCGGCCCTCGGTCTGAGTCGTTACGCGGATCGTTATTACCACGGGCCGTCGGGAGAAATCCTCGATGCCTTCGTGTTTGGCCAATTCGATGTCAGCGACGTGCAGCTCAACGGCAAGCTGGGTCAACATTCCCTGGCCTGGGGTGAAGCACTGCTGACCGGTGGGGCGATCCATGGCGTTTCCTACAGCCAGAACTCCCTGGATCTGGGCAAGGCCCAGGCGTCGCCGGGTATCGAGGCCAAGGAGTTGTATCGCCCGCAACCGCAGATTTCGATGCAGGCACAGTTGACCCCGGAGTTTTCGCTGGCCGCTCAGTACTTTTTCGACTGGGAACGCATGCAAATCCCGGAAGCCGGCACTTACTTCGGTGGTCAGGACATTGTCAACGAAGGTGCTGAAAGCCTTGTCGCACGGCCGGGGGTGCCGGGCGTGCGGCTACTTCGTGGACCGGACATCATCAAGGAGGAGCATGGCGACTACGGCCTGGCCGCGCGCTGGCGGCCAGCGTGGCTGGATGGAACCCTGGGTTTCTACTACCGCAACTTCACCGATAAATTGCCCCAGGTTTATCAGCAGGCATCTACCCGCCGGTTCGGCCTGGCCTATGGCGACGATATCGATATGTATGGCCTGAGCCTGTCAACCGTGGTGGGTGGCCTGAGCATCGGTGCCGACCTCAACTATCGCAAGAACATGCCATTGGTGAGCGCCGTAGCGGCGCTACCGGGCGGTGCCTTGCCTGACGATACGCCAGGCGCACGCGGCAATACCGTGCACGGCCTGGTCAATGCCGTCGGCACCTTGTCGAACACGCCATTATTCGACTCCGCTTCCTACGCCGGCGAACTGACCTGGAACACCTGGACGGCCGTCACCGAACACAAGGATCTGTTCAAAGGCAACGACACCTACCATTCCGTCGACAAGCCAGACAAAAACGCCATCGCCATGGGACTGAACTTCACGCCGACCTGGTACCAGGTATTCCCCGGCGGTGACCTCTCGCTGCCGCTGAGCTACTCCCAGGGACTGCGCGGCAACTCGGTGGTGACCCTGGGCGGCAACGAAGGCACCGGCAGCTATTCGGTGGGCCTGGGCCTGGACTATCTCTCGCAATACCGGTTCGACCTGAAATACGTCGATTTCTTCGGCGACGTCGACAAGGACGCCAACAACGTGGTGTCCGTTGCCAACGGCACTTCGGCGATCCTCAAGGACCGAGGCCTCATCACTTTCACCTTCAAGACCACCATCTGAAGCGAGAACAATGAAATGAACACATCACATAAAGTGCTCGTTGCCAGCCTATTGTCGCTGTTCGGCAGCGTCGCCCTGGCCGCGCCCGACTACAGCCAGCTGGGCAAAAGCCTGACCGCCATGGGCGCGCAACAAAGCGGCAATCAGGATGGCAGCATCCCGGCCTACACCGGCGGCCTGACGACAGTACCCGCAGGCTTCGACAAGTACAGCTTCGTACGCCCGGACCCTTTCGCCAACGAAAAGCCGCTGTTTTCGATTGATCAGAAGAACGTCAGCCAGTACGCCGACAAACTCACCGCGGGCACGGTAGCCCTGATCAAGCGCTACCCGAGCTTCCGAATCGATATCTACCCGACTCACCGCACCGCGACCTCGCCTCAGTGGGTGCTGGATAACACGATCAAGAATGCCGGGAAGGCGACATTGGAGGCTGACGGTACGTCGGTGGCCGGGGTCCACGCGAGTATCCCGTTCCCGATTCCGCAAAATGGCAACGAAGCCATGTGGAACCTGCTCATGCGTTACAACGGCGACACGATGGACTTTCGCAACTTCAAGGCCTTCAACGTCAACTCCTCAGGCCAGATGAGCATGTCCACCCAAGGGCGCTTCCTGGTGGAGTCGGAGTACTACAACCCGGCCAAGGCCGACAGCAGCTTCCTGCAGCGTACCCGTCTGGATTACACCGGACCTGCTCGCCGCGCGGGGGAGGTGGCCATGGTGCTCGAACCGGCTATGTACACCAAGACCGAGCGCCGCGCCTTTCAGTACCTGCCCGGGCAGCGCAGGGTGAAACTGGCGCCGGACCTTGCCTACGACACGCCCAACACCTCCACGTCGGGTATGTCGACCATGGACGATGTCGGCCTGTTCAACGGCAAGCAGGACCGCTTCGACTTCAAGCTGGTGGGCAAGAAGGAAGTGTACGTGCCCTATAACGATTACCGTCTGGTGTATGCCGACAACCCGCAGGCGATATTCACGCCCAACCATATCAATCCTGACTATGTGCGCTGGGAGTTGCACCGGGTCTGGGTGGTCGAGGCGACCCTCAAGCCGGGTGCACGACACATCTATAAAAAGCGTGAGTTCTACCTCGACGAAGACAGTTGGGCTCCGTTGGCAGTGGACCAATACGATGCCCGTGACAGCCTGTGGCGCGTAGGTTTCAACTACCCGACCCAGAGCTACGATGCCTCTACGTTTTCCAGCTTCACTGCCGGGCACTATGACTTGATCGGCGGCAACTACTACATCCACCTCTGGCCGGGCACGCCTGGCTTGCGTATCGCGTCCGAACACCAGCCTGACAACTATTGGTCGCCAGACTCCATGGCCGGTAGCGGCATTCGCTGAGTCGCCAGATTGCAGGTCCGCGCGCGACCCTCGGTAGCGCGCGGTCTGCCGATTTTTCCGAACGAGGATTTTCGCCATGTTCCAACAATGGTTTCGGCCTGTGATGGCTCTGGCTGCACTCAGTTGTTTGCCGGCGCTTGCCGAACCGGTATTCCAGGACCCGTTGGATACGCCCGCGATGCATAGCGTTCTGGCCACGTCGGCGCCACTCAACGCGGTGACCAGGGCCGGTGATCGACTGGTGGCGGTCGGGTTGCGCGGGGTGATTCTGTACAGCGACGATCAAGGTACGACCTGGGCACAAGCCGAATCGCCCAGCAGTGTCGACCTGACTTCCGTTCATTTCGTGAACGCCCTGCAAGGCTGGGCGGTGGGGCATCAGGGTTTAGTGCTGCACAGCACGGACGGTGGCCGTACCTGGCTGCGTCAGCTCGATAGCCTGCGCATTGGCGCACTGTTGAACCAACAGTCAAGCCGTGAAGCAGGTCAGGTGCCGGTCGAGGGCAGCACTGATTTCCCGCTGCTGGACGTCTGGTTCGAAGATGCATTGCATGGCTTTGTCATCGGTGCGTTCAACCTTGTTTTCCATACCGAGGACGGCGGGCAAAACTGGAGCCCCTGGTCAGCGCACATGGACAATCCGCAGGGCTTGCACCTGTACGCCATTCGCCCGGCGGGCGACACGTTGTTCGTGGCGGGTGAGCAAGGGTTGATGCTGAGATTGAATCGCCAGAAACAACGCTTTGAAGCGCTACCCACGCCTTACAACGGCAGTTACTTCAACCTCATTGGTACTCCACAACTCATCCTCGCAATCGGCCTGCGCGGCAACGCCTACCGCAGCACCGACAAGGGGCAGTCCTGGCAAAAGGTCGACACCGGCCTGGCGGCAAGCCTGGCCAGCGGCACGGTGCGCGCCGACGGTTCGATTGCCTTGGTCAGCCTGGCAGGGGATGTGCTGGTCAGTAATGACCAGGCTCAGACCTTCGAACGCCTGAAGGTCGAACGGCCCGCAGCGTTTTTTGGTGTGGCCGATATGGGCACGGCCGGGCTCAGCCTGGTCGGCATGCGTGGCGTACGCGTAGCCCGATAACAAGAAAACGGAGACTGCTGTGGTTACTGGCAAGAACACCCTTGATGACATGCCTGTCGTGCAAAGCCTCGACGATTTCAACTCCAATTCCGGTAACCGGCTCGAACGGTTGATCTTCAACTACCGTTGGGCAGTGATTGTGTTTTGCGCCGTGATCAGCGTGATGCTGGCGTATTCGGCAACGCGGCTGGTACTCAATGCCAGTTTCGAAAAAACCATCCCGCAAAGTCATTCCTACGTTCGGAACTATCTGGAGCATCGGAGCGAACTACGGGGCCTGGGCAACGCAATCCGCATCGTGGTTGAAAATCCACAGGGCGATATTTTCGACCCGCGCTATCTGGCGACCCTGCGCAAGATCAATGACGATCTGTTCCTGACCCCGGGTGTCGACCGCGCATGGGTCAAGTCGTTGTGGATGCCGGCGGTGCGCTGGAACGAAGTCACCGAGGAAGGCTATTCGGGCGGTCCAGTGATGCCGGACAACTATGATGGCTCGGCGGCCAGCATCGACAGCCTGCGACAGAACATCGCCCGCGCACAGCTGCAGGGCAACCTGGTGGCGGGCGACTTCAAGTCGAGCATGATTTTCCTGCCACTATTGGACAGGGATCCGGGCACCGGCCAGACGCTGGACTACCGGCAGTTCTCCCGCAACCTGGAAACGCTGCGGGCCAGATACGAGCAGGGCGCTGAGGCCGGCACGGTGCCGGTGCGCCTGCACATTGTCGGCTTCGCAAAAGTCATGGGCGAGCTGCTCGATGGCGTGCTCAAGGTCATGAGTTATTTTGCCACCGCGGCGCTGATTGCCGCCCTGATCATCTACGGCTATACGCGTTGCGTGCGCAGCACCGTGCTGGTGCTGAGCTGTTCGTTGATCGCCGTGATCTGGCAATTGGGCCTGGTGCAGGCCCTGGGCTACGAACTCGATCCGTACTCGATTCTGGTGCCGTTTCTGATCTTTGCCATTGGCGTATCCCACGGTGCACAGAAGATGAACGGCATCATGCAGGACATTGGCCGTGGCACCCATAAGCTGGTCGCGGCGCGCTACACCTTCCGCCGGCTCTTTCTTGCCGGCTTGACCGCGCTGCTGGCAGATGCCGTGGGTTTCGCCGTGCTGATTTTCATCGACATCCCGGTGATCAAGGACCTGGCGATCACCGCCAGTATCGGTGTCGCGGTGTTGGTGTTCACCAACCTGATCCTGTTGCCGGTCATGCTGTCCTACTTCGGCGTGCGGCCCGCTGCGGCGCGGCGCGCGTTGCGGCGCGAGGGTCGCGAATCGACGGTCTGGGCGCTGTTGGAGCGTTTTACCACCCGCCGCTGGGCCATCGTGACCATCGTGCTGTGGTTCGGCGTGGCTACGGTCGGCTTTGTCATCAGCCATCATTTGAAGATCGGCGACCTCGACCCCGGCGCACCCGAGCTGCGTCGGGATTCGCGCTACAACCTGGATAACGGCTACATCACCGATCACTACACGCTGTCCAGCGATCAGTTCGCTATCATCGTCAAGGCCGGGCCGGATGGGTGCCTGAAGTACCCGACCATGGTCGAAATCGACCGTCTCAGCTGGATGTTGCAGAACACACCCGGCGTTCAAACCACCAGTTCCTTCGCCGATGCTGCCCGGCGCATCACGTCGGGCTCGTTCGAGGGCAACAACAAGTGGCTGACGATTGCGCCGGATCAGAACCTGCTCAACTACGCCGCGCGCTCCGCAGCGGCGAACAATCCTGATTTGTTCAACGAGGACTGCTCGGTGATCCCGGTGGTGGCTTATCTGACCGACCACAAGGCGGCGACACTGGATGGTGTGGTCAAGGCCAGCGAGGAATTTGCCGCAGCACACAACAGCAGTGACCGTCAGTTTCTGTTGGCAGCCGGCAGCGCCGGCATTGAAGCGGCCACCAACATCGTGGTCCGCGAGGCCAATCGCAGCATGCTGTTTTTCGTCTATGGCGCGGTCATCGTGCTTTGCTACGTGGCCTTTCGCAGCTGGCGAGCGGTGATCGTGGCGGTGGTGCCGCTGGTGATTACCTCGATCCTGTGCGAGGCGCTGATGGTGATTCTCGGCATGGGCGTGAAGGTGGCCACACTGCCGGTCATCGCATTGGGTGTGGGCATTGGCGTCGACTACGCGTTGTACCTGCTCAGCGTGCAACTGGGGCAACAGCGGGCGGGCGCAACCTTGCGCGAGGCCTATCGGCATTCGGTGGATTTCACCGGCAGGGTGGTGGCATTGGTGGGTCTTACCCTGGCCGCGGGCGTCGTGACCTGGGCCTGGTCGCCGATCAAATTCCAGGCTGACATGGGCATTCTACTGACCTTCATGTTTGTGCTGAACATGGTGGGGGCCTTGGTGTTGATTCCGGCGATGTCGTATTTCCTGTTGCCGGATACCCGGTTTCGCAAGGCTTGCCCGGTGCAGCATACGGCTGGTTCGAAAGTTGAACAGAGCGCGTTGGTCTGAACTTCTGGAAAACAATGAAAACAAGAGGAGAGTTCGATGAATACACGGCGTGAGTTTTTGGCGGGCAGCTTTTCCGTTCTAGCGGCCGCAGTCGCGTTACCTTTGCTTCCCAGTGCAAGGGTGTTCGCGCAGTCCGCGATCCCTCGCATGCCTGCACTCAACCCATTCCTGGCAACAAGCGCGTTCCCCATTTCACACAGTAATCCTGGCGCGACTGAGGCGGTGCCACACGGCGGCCCGACCAAGGGGCGTCCGCTCACCGCGGCAGACGTGAAGACGATTCCCAACGTCTTTACCTCTCATCCGACTATCAAGAACGTCGGTGCCGAGCGGATCATCATCGCGTCGGGAGTCGACGGCATTCGCAAGATTCTGGCGACCGGCGATACCTTTGAACTGATCGATTTCATCCCTTATCCGGGGCATGAGGATTATGTTGCGAAGGCCACGCCCGCCGCGATCGAGGCCGCGCTTGAGAAAGCCGATACGGCTTATCGGGAAAAGGACGAGGCAGCCATCATGGCCCTGTCCAAACCGATGGCGGACATTGGTTTCAACCGGCTGCAAATAGCCGGGGGCGCCTACAACATGATCGACAAGGATGGATTCCACTACGCGGCTGCAGGCGGGTTGACGATTGTCAAATCCACTGACGACAACCAGCCACGAGGCAAACTGCGAATAGCCAGATTCAAGGACCTGGCCGCAGACGTCCCCGCCGATCTTAAAGCCAGCGTGACCTACATCGTCGGCATCACCATGAGCTATCCGGGGGACGTGATGGTGGCCGCCCACGGTGCACTGTTTCTCCTCGACCGCGACCTGGAGTTCAAAGGCCTGCTGCCACTACCGGGGGAAGCTATCGAGAACAGTATCTGTGCGGATGAGAAGGGCATCTATGTCGTCACATCCAAGCGGATGCTCAAGGTGGTGTGGACAGGTTCGAAGCTTTCGTTCGACGAAGTGGACGGCGGTTGGCAGTCGCCATACAACACCATGAGCCCGGAAAAGGCTAAAGCCGCTGGTGCTCTGACGGTATCCGGTGGTTCGGGCACCACGCCCACGCTGATGGGATTTGGCGACGACCCGGACAAGCTCGTGGTGATTTCCGATGCCGATCCGCAGGGAGCACAGGTCGTTGCTTTCTGGCGCGATGAGATACCGGCCGATTTCAAGCAGCAACCCGGTACCCAATCACGCAGGATCGCTGGCCAGATCAGGACCGATATTTCAAAGGTCACGATTGAACCGTCTTTTTCGGTACTCGGCTATGGGGTCGTGGTGCAGAACGGCGCTTATCCGCAACCAGTGCCCGACATCTGGAGCAACGCTTTCAGCGCCGGTGTCACCCGCCCGGCGCCGTTTGGTATACAGAAATTTACCTGGAACACTCAGACGCGATCATTCGAGAAAAACTGGATCAATCAGGAAGTCGACAACACCGACGTGATGGTGCCGGTCGTTGCAGCTGCCAATCGCATGATTTATCTGGCAAGCAAAAAGGATGGTATCTACGAATACCTCGGCGTCGATTGGGACACGGGCGAGACCAAAGCGCGCTGGCCGTTCCCCGACGACAGCCGCAAGTGGAACGCATGGGGTGGCATTACAGCGTTACTTGAAGACGGCGATCTGTTGATAGGCGGTGTATTTGCTATCAAGCGAGTGAACATCGGCGGTACTGGGCAATCGTTCGCATAAGGGAGGAAGTACATGTACCGGGCGACTGGAGCATCGCCCGGTACATGATTTTCACCGTGACACTCAACACGACATCGCGAAGACAGGACGCGCAGCGACGTCCTTGGAAATCCTCCTCAACGATTCGGCCTCGTTCAATAACACCTCAATGATCCCGAGCACATTTTTAGCCTCTGCAAGCGTCAGTTGGTGAACGATACCCATCAGATCGAAAGCGCAGTTTTCGTTGACTGAAGCCGATCTGATGAGTTTCAGCTGCAATTGTTGAATTTGAAGCAAGGCGTCCATTGATCATTTCCTCGTTAACGCGCCAAAGGATGTCGCCGTCTGGCTGTGCATCTGCATCACCCAGGCGAGGTTCTTTTCCTCTTCTTCTTCCAGCGCTCGGGCAAGCGCCTCGCTCGCGTTACGCAGGCCCGCCCTCTTCGAGCCTGCCGCACAGAAACCGCGACGGAGCTTGTGCCAGATCACTCGAACAAAAGGGTTCATGGTTTATCTCCTGCCAATGGGGACGGTCATGGCCTGACAAATCAGAAAGATGCGCCCCTGTACCTGATGTTTGAGCCATGATCGCGCTCATCGGTGGCGTCGCAGAATCGGGGAATCACGAAAGTGAAGTAGTGCGATCACTACAAATACGAGCCCCGATACTGGATCGGGGCTCAGACAGGTTCAGAACTTGACCTTGATGCCCAGGATGCCTTCGTAGCTGCGGCTATCGCCTTCGAAAGCCTGCTGGTACCCAACAGACCCGGTCACGGAAGTGCGGTCGTTGATCTGGTAATCGACACCGAGGTTGAGCTCACCCCAGGTGCCGCGCATGTCATTGGTGAAGGGCACGTAGCCAGCGGCCGAGGAGAATTCGGTTTTCGGCTGGCCCTTGAACTCATGCCAGATGCTTGGGCGCACCCAGGCATTGATGCGTTGCAGTTCGCCCTTGTCGTCTTCACGGAACCAGTCCTTGTCGATCCGCACGCCCAGGCGACCAGTCAGCGAGTCGACATCGTTGAAGCGGACCTCGGCAGCACCGTCATGGGCATTCTTGATGTTGGACTTCGAGTAGACCACTTGCGCCTGGGGCTCGATGTACATCTCCTTGTCGCCGTCGAGGATGAACGGCCGGCCGACTTCAACCGAGGCGGTCACACCATGGCCACGGGTTTTCAGCTTGTCCGCGTCGCCAGGCTTGGCCTCGGCTTTGAACCGGTGCAGTTGCAATACGCTGTCGATGTAGCTACCGGTCGGGGTGTAGTGGGTCCAGTAGCCACCCAGGCTGATGGCGCGCAGGCCATCGGAACCGGCGTACTGGCCATCAGTGTGATCGACGCTACCGTCGATGCTGCCGATGCCCAGGGACAGGCCGGCTTGGTTGGTGCGACCAAAGGCGTCCTCGCTGTGATAGAGGTCGACACCGACCTGGAAGGCACGCACCGAGTAGTCGTGGTTGAAGCTGGCAGTAGAATCCTTGCCGTTGCTGTAGATCACTCGACCCCAACCCAGCGATGGACCTGTAATGCGTTCGTCTTCGTCGAGCAGTGGATCGACGGTGGCCCGGCGGCGTTCTTCGCCAACCCGTTCGTGTAGCGTGTCGACCATGGCCCGGCTGTAGTGCAGGGCCATGGCCGGGATGCCCTGGTACAGCGACGTTTCGGCACGATAGTTGGGCTCCTGTGGAAATACCGGTGCAGGGTAGACTGGCGCCGCAGGATCAGTCGAGATAGTTGGATTTACAGGATCAGTCGGGATAGTTGGATTTACAGGATCAGTCGGGGTAGTTGGATTCACAGGGTCAGTCGGTATGATCGGATTTACAGGGTCAGTAGGCACGTCCTTGGTCGAGCGCAGATACCAGGCCTGTTCGTTGCTGTTGTCCTGGCTGGCGCGGTGCAGGGTGTACTCGTATGGGCCGGCCTTGACCTGGCTGAGCAGACGGAATGCCTCGGGCTGGGTGGTACCGCCATTGACGGCATCGACCACCATGATGCCATTGCCGGTGGTCAACGCACCGGCGCCGCCGGCGTTCTTGATCTGCAGGTTGGTGCTGCCGCTGGCTTGGCCACCGTCCACTACCAGTCGATCAGAGGGCGAGCCGTCACCGAACAGATAAGTGTTCAGAGCGATGGTGCCGTTGTCGCCGCGATAGTTGTTCACGGTCAGTTGTTTGAAGGTGTTGCCCACGGGCGCACTGAAGTCGATCAGGCTGGCGTTGTTGCGCAGGGTGCTCAGGTTGGACGGCCCGGTGAGTTGCCAGATGCTGGTATCGTGCAGGGTCACATCGGACTGACTGCCTGCAGCGGTGCTGGCCGCGCCGTTCACGACCGAGCCCGAGAGGTCGATGTGCGCTTTGCCAGCGGCATTCGGCGAGGCCGCCGTATCGAGCCACAGGCCACTGCCGCCGACGCTTGAGCCAGTCAATTGCAAGGAGGCGGGTCCACGAGTGCTGATGGTGCCGCCGTCGATATTACGCAGAATGCCGTTATTGACGCTGGCTTTCGGGATATAGAGATCGCTGCCGCTGAGTGCCAGGGCTGCCGACCCGGCACCCGAGGCGTTCAGGGTGACGCGGTCGGCATCGAAGCGTGCATCGTTTTCCGCCATCGCCGCATGGGCTTTTATACCCGAGGTTGAAGCGCTGACATTTTCCAGGCTAATGACGCTGGGCACGCCAGCGGTAAATTCCCCATTACTCAGGCTGTAGGCACCATGAGCGCCAGCGCCAGTGGTGTTGATCACACTGTTGGTAGCGGCCAGTACACCGCCGTTGACGGCGTTCAGGCCAGGGGCATTGCTGCCGCTGGTGGAAACTGAAGAGTTGTTGAGGGTCAGGGTTGCCTTGCGTTCGCCGAGCGCCACACTGTCTTGCTTGACCATGGCACCCGCCGCGCTGGCGCCGAAGGTGCGGACGTTGACATTGTCGGCAAACAGCCCCGCGACAATATGGTCTCCTGGCCATTCGACCAGTGAATACAAGCCGTGGGCCGACTGGCCTTCAGTCGTGACGGACAGGTTGTTCAGATAGGCCACGCTGCCGTCGTCCACGCCGACACCATGGGCCATGCGACCAAAAGTGTGGACGGCGGTACCGTCCGCCCACAACGTAGTGGGTTTGCTGGCGTCACCGCTGGGTTTCAAGGCAATCCCGATGGAGCGCGTACCTGCCAACAGATCCGCGTCGCCATGGGTGGTCACCGAGCCACCTTCCAGCCGGGCATGCGCACCCGTACTGAGCACAAGACCTTCCGATTCGCCTTTACCAAAGGTTTCTATTTGCATGTTGCGGGCGTTCAAAGTGCTTGCCGGCAGGCCGGCATCCTGAACGCCGCCGTTGATGCGCACGCCTTGGGTGTTGTCCTTGAGTGCGGTGATCGAGCTATCGGTGACGTTCACTTCAGCCTGGGATTGAGCCAGGATGCCGTGCGCGCCGGCTTTCTCGGAAACAATTTTCGACTGGTCCAGGGTGAATCTGGACCCGGCATCGGAGACATTCACGCCCTTGCTGCCATTCCAGACATCTTCCTTGATGGTCAGGCGGCTGTCGGACAAGCTGACTGCAGCGCCACCATTGACCACGACACCGTGGGACAGCCCATTGACCGTACCGCCGGCCAGGCCGTGCATGACGATATCGGTGTTTTCCAGGTCGATGTTCGAACCGGCACCTTTGGCGAGCAGGCCGTACATGCCGGCACCGGTGACATCCAGCGTGCTGTGGGCACCGCCTACCGATACCGAACCACCGGACTCGGCATGCACGACACCCATGCCGAGGCTCTTGACGTTGTTGGGATTGCTGTAGGTCAGCTCGCTATTGTTCAAGGCGACGGCCGCACCTGACTCGGCACGTACCGCGCTGGTGTTGGTCGCGGCCACATCCACTTTGACGCCGTTGCCATCGAGGCGGCTGCCGCCATCCAATGCCAGCAGCCCGTGGCTGCCTGACCCGGTGGTAGCGACTTGAGCATTGTTCAGTTGCACCTGGCCGCCCTGAGTGGCCCGCACACCGTTGGCCGCGGAGCCGCTGGTGCCGACCGAGACAGAATCGGCCGAAAGCCTGCTGCCGGCGCCATCGGCTACCAGACCGTGACTGGCGGTGTCCGAAGTGGCGGCACCGGAGGTCTGAATGGTTGCGCCCTGGCTCAGATGAATCTGCCCGCCCTCTGTAGCCACTACGCCGCGGGAACCCTTGGAAAGGGTGCTGACTTCGCCACCGGTGAAGTCGATCCGACTGCCTGCGCCCCGGGCGATCAGGCCGGTGTTGTTGCTGCCTGAGGCGCCGCCCATGGTGATGGTGGCGTTTTTCAGGTCGATCTGGCCGCCATTCTCGGCAGTGACGCCGGTCATGTTGCTGGCATTGAGCGGCACGTTCGCTGTGTTCTTCGGAATCAGAATGACGCTGGCATCCCGCGCTTCGATGCGGCCACCATCGGCGGCGTGCAAACCACGTTGACCGTTGGCCGAGACCGTGCTGGTCGAACCACTGCCCACCGTGCCGCGATCGAAGGTGATTGCGATGCCTGACAGCGCTTGCACGCCGGTGGTGTTCGCGGCACGCAGCGTGACCGATTCGTCGCTGTGGTCACCGCCAGTGGAAATGCCGACACCGCCGGCCGTGGTCACGGTGGCGCCGAGCAGGAAGGCTCGGGGCGCGTTTCTCACCGCTTCCAAAGCGACAGTAAGGTAGTAGGGAGGGGTGCCACTGGTGCTGGGGATCGTCACCCAGTCTTCAGCTTCCGCCTCGGTGACACTGATGTTGAAAAGGCCGGCAAGGATCAGGCTCAGTGCAGTAGCCAGCTTGTTGCGACGCAGGCGTGCAAGGGCACAAGGCGCGGTTTTTGTGTAGGTGGTCATGGCGAAAACTCTGATGAATTAAGATGCTCAGAGTTTTCGCCTCAGGGGCATTCGGGTCTGTCGGGGCTTCCTGTGTGTGCTGTAGTGCGATCACTACAGGCCATGCATCAGCTCGACTGGGCGAACCGCAGGTGGAGGAGGGCGAACGGGCCGTCAGCCGTTGGCTGTTCGAGTTCCAGAGCACCGCCCATCAGCGCGGCGAGGTGGGAGCACAGCGCGCGTCGCGGATTGATTTCATCCAGGTCCAGACCGTCGGCGAGCCCCTCGGATCGCGACGTGGGGCCCGGTTCCACGCTCAATTCCCAACGCAGTTCGGCCTGGGCGGATGCAGTCATATGACACGCTACCTTGAGGTCCGACAGTCCCACGTCGAGGCAATATTCCAGCAGGGCCCGCAGCATCTGCCGGTAGCGAGGCGCATCGACCCAACACCTGGCGGGCGATGGGGTAGGGATCAACAGCACGGCCCCGGGAAGGCGGCTGTTGAGGTCGGCGATTTCGAGATCGGTCTGTCGACCCAGATCTGCGACTCGGGGCATCAGCACGAGGGTTCCCCGTTCGATGCGCACCAGATCCAGCAATACCTCAAATTGTTCGTGCAGCGTCTGCAACCGGGTCTGGACGTGGATCACGTTTTCGTTGTCAGGCCATTGAACGGCCAACTGGCGTACGGACTTCTCAATCGAATGGATCAAGGTCAGCAGGTGCTCACCGGTATCGTGCAGGAACCGGGTGCGGGTGCGGATGATTGCCTTGCCGGATTCCCGGGCCTGGGTGAGGGCGGTGATCTGCTGGTCCTGCTCGGAGAGATCTACCGTCGAGCAGAGCATGCCGATCAGGTTTCCCTGTTCGTCACGAAAAGGCACCTGCCAGGTTCGAATGGCAATACGCCGGCCGCGGTAATCGAGGATTTCATCTGAACTGTAGGGTTGCTCCAGGGCGACATTCTGCAAATACCGGGTGTGAAGCTTGAGCGCTTGTTCCGGTGTCAGCACCTCGGTGTCGATAATGCGCATCCCCGTGGCCTGCTCTTGGTTGACGTCGTGGAACTCCAGATACCGGCCATTGCAGGCCATCAGGTAGCCTTCGGTATCGCGCAGGGCAACAGGGAAGGGCATGGCGTCGAACATCTGATGAAATTGCGCGTTGTCCAGCGCGCCTGTTTCTGACCGGGTTGCGATACCTCCTAGCAGGCCTTGTCGCCAGGCGATCTCCAGCAGTTGGGCCAGGGAGTCGACATTCAGCTTTTGTTGAAGGCGTGCCTTATAGGTACTGACCGTGCGATCACTGAGGGCCAGCTCATTGGCAATTTCCTTGTTGCTACGGCCATTGGCCAGGTAGCGCAGCACAGTCAACTCGCGGGCGGACAGGCTGCGCAGTTGCTCTTCTTCGGTTTTTAGACCGATCTGCGGCGCGACGCTTCCCACCCAGTGGCCAGGGAAGTAACTGTGACCGTGCAACAGCGTACGCACGGCCTCGCCCAGCTCATTGGAGTCATCCTGTTTGCTGATAAATCCGGTGCCACCCGCCTGCAGGGTCAGCCCGGCAAAGTGTTCGCTGCTCTGCGCCGTCAGCACCAGGACGGGCACTTTGCTGCCTTGCTGGCGCAAGCGCTGGATGATTTCCAGCCCTCCTAAGCGCGGCAGCACCAGGTCGAGAATCAGCAAGGACGGCGCAAGCCGCAGTGTGTGCCTTAACGTATCCGCGCCGTCATCCAGTTCGGCAACAACCGAGTGCCCTTGTGCTTCCAGTACCTGGCGTATGGCGTGACGAATCAGCGGCTGTTCGTCGGCGATCACAATGTGGCTCATCCCGGGCCCCCCTGGCTGGAGTCCGGGTCAGTTTAGTCGCAACCTTTGATCCGGCAATCGGGCAAAGTCCCGATTTGGTGCTGAACTCAATCGCAGCACTGATCAGGAGGGATCACCATGGCCACCATGAAAGCCGCAGTATTCGTCGAGAAAAACCGGATCGTACTCGACGACAAACCCATTCCTGAAGTCGGGCCGCTTGATGCCCTGGTTCGCATCACGACCACCACGATTTGCGGCACCGACGTGCATATCCTGCGTGGCGAATACTCTGTAGCCAAAGGCCTGACAGTGGGCCACGAGCCAGTCGGCATCATCGAACGGCTTGGCTCGCAGGTGCGCGGTTTTGTCGAAGGCCAACGGGTGATTGCCGGCGCGATCACCCCCAGCGGCCAGAGTTACGCCTGCCTGTGCGGCTGCGGTTCACAGGATGGTCCAGACACCCGACATGGCTTCCGGGCCACCGGTGGCTGGAAGTTCGGCAACATCATCGATGGTTGCCAGGCTGAATACGTGTTGGTGCCGGATGCGTTGGCCAATCTATGTCCGATACCGGATGGTCTCAGCGACGAACAGGTGCTGATGTGCCCGGACATCATGTCCACCGGATTTTCCGGGGCCGAGCGAGGCGCGGTAGAGATCGGCGACACCGTCGCGGTGTTCGCCCTGGGGCCCATTGGGCTCTGCGCGGTGGCCGGTGCACGCCTCAAAGGCGCCACCACGATTATCGGCGTCGATGCAGTCGCCGAACGCATGACTGTCGCCAAAGAACTGGGCGCCACCCACGTCGTCAACTTCAAGGACGGAGACGTTGTTGAACAGATCATGGCCCTGACCGATGGCCGTGGCGTCGATGTGTCCATCGAAGCCTTGGGTACCCAGGGTACGTTTGAATCGGCACTGCGGATTCTGCGGCCGGGCGGTCGGCTTTCCAGCCTTGGGGTTTACTCCAGCGACCTGCGAATTCCCCTTGATGCTTTTGCTGCAGGTCTTGGGGACTACAGCATCATCACGACCTTGTGTCCCGGTGGCAAAGAGCGCATGCGGCGCTTGATGGCGGTGGTGAAAAATGGCGGAGTCGATTTGTCGCCGCTGGTGACTCATCGCTACAAGCTGGATGACATCGAAGCTGCGTATGAGTTATTTGCTCACCAAAGGGATGGCGTCATGAAGGTTGCAATTACTCCATGAGGTTTTATAAAAAAATGAGATTCCATATCGCGAATTGGTGCATCGATCGTCGCGGACGTATGGCGTAACAAATGGAGCGAGGCTGTGGCGAAGATTGATCAATCTCATACTTATTCCAATCTTCACTTTGCATTCATTGCAAGTCACGATCAAACACTACTTGAAGAAGTACATAACGGTCCGATAGCCCACCGCGGCCTTTCAGTGTGGTAATCAGTAGCGTTGGTTCCTGTGTGAGGGCAGGGGAGAGAGCATTAGAAAGTGGCGATATCTCACGAAATAGCGCTCGACGCACTTGCCTCTAACAATGAATTCGGCCGCTTTGGTTCACTACGAACTCATCTGATTCAAGCCGCCCGCGGCCTCTGGCAACTGTCATCGAAACTTATGATATATAGTTGGACGGTAGAACGATCGCTGCTTACTTGGAGAAAATTGAGCTCGTGGAAAAACTCGATGGTGTCGAACAGCGGCTGTGGAAATCCCCAGGAATCGACACATATCAAAGCTGGCAGCTAACTCAACTAAATAGATGTTTAGTTGAGTTATAAGAATTACTTATATAAACGAGCAGGGAAAAGGGACGTTTCTAACCGAAAACAGCCAACCAGATCGTATGCCCACCACAAGCCGGATCTTCCGTTGTTTGCTCCACGACGCTAAAACCATGGGCATTGAGCAGCGCGACATATTTATCGTGGTCCAGGCTGGCATGATAAAGCGTTTCACCTTCGAAGCTGCCCAACGCAATGCCATGGGCCGTTCCACTGGTAAACATCAGAGCGGCACCAGGCTGGGCATGGGCCTGGAAAATCGGGAACATTCGACGCTGATCCTCAGGCGTCAGGTGAAAGAAACTGTCCCACGCCAGAATGCCAGCGAAACGCTGTTCAAGCGCCAATTGGCGCATGTCGGCCACATGCCAATCGTGCTGCGCAAAACGTTGCCGACACAAGGCGATCATCGCCATCGACGAATCAATGCCAGTCACAGTGTGTCCCGCGCCGATCAAGTAACCAGCCATGGGTTCGGCACAGCCGCAGCCGATGTCGAGGACATGACCAGCCGCAACCGGCATGGCCTGGCGAAAACGATCCAGCCAGGATTGTTCGACCAGACGCCGCGAGCGAACACGATCCCATGTTTGAGCGTGACGTTCGTAGAGATCG